>ERZ773003.119-NODE-119-length-66388-cov-12.432741_pt1 | contig 66388 bp, 85 predicted proteins | sample MGYA00580668_ERZ773003 | MGnify/ENA primary metagenome ERZ773003 (study PRJEB29015, sample SAMEA2738002) | human oral metagenome | biome: human oral; feature: human-associated habitat; material: dental | place: China | collected 2126 ...
TAAATTTAAATTTGCAAATTTGATATTTGGATCTGTTTGATCTGAATTAGCCCTCAGTTAAATCCAAAGAATATAGCAGCCTTTTTTCTGCTTTATCCAACTCGTTTGTTGCCTTATTAATTCTGCTAGAATTACTCATTTTTTTGTCTCCTTATTAGAATTTTTTAATATCTTTTATATATCTGTATCCAAATTTATATGAAAAAATGTATAAAAATATTCTTTTAACAAATCGTGGTCTTTTTGATTAAAAAAAGCTATTGTTGTTCCTTGTTGTATTACTACGCGAATGTCCCTTATCCAACCTATGTCAATTACAAACTTTTGTGAATATTTCCAAAAATCTATAAGATTTTTATTTGATTTTTTATAAAGCAACATACGAAATAAAATATCATACATAATTGCCAAAAATAAAGAAAAGGCATAAGCAAATAAACCTATTATAAATTCGCTATCAAAAGTAAATATAAAACCACCTATTGATACAATTAAAATAGGGTATATTGTTATGAATTTTGCACTAAGTATGATATATAAAAATGAAGAAAATTCTTTATTTCCTAATAAACTATAAATTTTTCGTATTTGTAAATCGTTATCGTAATATATCGCTTTCATATCATACGAAAGTAAAACATGGCGCTCTTTTGAAAATATAGTTATCATATAAGAAATAGTTAAAAATCCTACAAATATCAAAAATAAGATATAAATTTTTCTTATTATTTCGTATACTTAGCCCTTTATATATCTCTGCAATTTCATGCAAATCGCCAGTTTTTAATTTTTCTTTATTTCCATTATATCTTTCAGTCCAATTTTCTGGCATAAAATAGCTTTTATCTAATAGTGAAGAGATTATACCGATTAGCTTCTTCTTCTGAAACTAGAGGTCTTAATCCTAAGTTTTCTGCTGATTTGACTGGTAACATCAATTTTACTTCACCCGGCATTTTAGCAACATAAAACTTTTCAACTTGGTTTAATATTTCTTTTTCTTGTATATCAACAATCACACCTGCGCCATGCATTGGGTAAAATATTTTTTCACCTATTTCAAACATTACTGCTCTCCTCTCTTCTTAATACATATTTATTATATCATATTAGACCTTTAAAATCAAAACAAAAAATATTATTTAACACATTTTTTAATCTTCTTAAATATTTTTAGATATCTTATAACACTTAACTAATTCATTCATAGCATTTTTTATAATATCTTTTATTTCCTTATTTGTTTTATTTTTCCTTATATATTGTCCTAAATAAATCTTTGCAATTATATCATCTTTTTTAATAATATCTTTTTCTTTTTTTAAAAATTTAATACCAGAAAAATAATCTATTTCACTTTCTTTTGTTATCCTACCTACACCTATATTAAATGCTACTTTTGCTACTTTTAATGCATCTATCTTTTCTATTATTCCGATCAAAACCTGCTTTAAGCACTATTCCATTATCATTTGAATTTTCTTCATTATATTTTTCAAAAAATAATTTAAGATTTCCCTTCTGATTTGTCACGAGTTTTTCAAATTCACAATATACTTTCCCTGTTTGTATAACACTTTTAACTTTTCCTATTGCTTCTTTTTCTGAAATTCCCAAAAATTCTTTTATTATTAATATTATAACATCATTAAGTTCTTTATTTTCTTTTCCTTTTAAATATTCTATTGCCTCCATAAGCTCTAAACTATTCCCAACACAATATCCGAAGTGGAGTTTCCATTGATGAAATTACAGCTTTTATCTTAACACCAAGCATTTTTCCGATCTCTTTCATCAAAGCTTTTAATTCTTTAGCATCTTTTTTTGTCTTCATAAATGCACCACTTCCATATGTTATATCTATAACAATATTATTAGCACCTGATGCTATTTTCTTACTTAAAATACTTGAAACTATAAGTGGTTTTGAATTTGTACATGCTATTGTATCTCTAAGTTCATATATTTTTTTATCTGCAGGAACTAATTCCTTACTTTGTGAAGCTATAATAATATTATTCTTATTTATCATTCCTTCTATCTCTTTTATTGTATAATCCATCTTAAATCCTGGAATTGATTCAAATTTATCTACAGTTCCTCCAGTATATCCGAAGACCTCTTCCACTCATTTTAAGTACTGTATATCCGAAGGCTTGCAAGTATTGGTATAAGTGCTATTGTAACTTTATCACCAACACCACCTGTACTATGTTTATCTAAAATTTCTCTTTTAAAATTTAATTTCTTTCCAGAGTTTATCATAGCTTTTGTCAAAAAATATGTTTCATCAATATCAAGTCCATTTATCATAATTGCTGTGATTAAACTTGCTGCTTGATAATCTTTTATATTTCCATCAGTATAATTTTTAACAAAATAGTCTATCTCATCTTTTTTTAATTTTTTATTATATATTTTCTTTTCTATTATCTCTACAATATTATATTTCATACTTTTCTCCTATTTTCTATGTTCTTCTAAATTTTTCAAAAAACTTTTTCTATGAATTTTTGTAATCCCATTTTTTAATATTGCATCATAATGCGCCTTTGTTCCATATCCTTTATGTTTTGAAAATCCATATTCTGGGAACTTTTCTTCATATTTTTCCATCAAACTATCTCTATATACTTTTGCAACAATTGATGCACATGCTATACTATATGATGTATCATCACCTTTAACAATTGATAATATATTATATTCTGAATTTTTAGCTCTTAAACCTTTTACCGCATCTACTAAACATACTGTAGATTTCTCTTCCAACTCATATATTATCTCTTGCATTGCTTTTTTTGTTGCATTTAATATGTTTAACTCATCAATTGTATTTACATCAATTTCTTTAATACATACATATTCAGCATCTTCTAAAATTTTTTTATTTATTTTTATTCTATTTTTTTCAGTTACTTTTTTAGAATCTTTAACTCCTAAAATATTACTATCTTTTTTCATTATTATCCCACAAACAACAAGAGGGCCTGCTATAGGGCCCCTTCCAACTTCATCTATTCCAAGTATCTTGTCATTAGAGATATCTAAATCAAATTTTTTCAATTTTTCTAAATATTCTTTTTCCTTTTGTAATCTTTCTTCTTTTTTCATATATCCCTACTATTATTTATCTATTCTAATTTATTTATAATCTATTTTAACTAAATATTTATACTACTAATTATTTAGTTTATTAATATAATACTGTTTTTTCTGAATTTTCAAAATATTTTAAAATATCACTATAATCTATCAAAACTACAGTATTTCCTGAATTATCTTTTTTCATTATTCCTTTATTTGTTATAAGTTTATCTTTTATATTTGCTTGCCTTGACTTAAAATAAAATATTCTCATTCCTCTTGGAACAAGAGACTCTGATATTCCAAGTTTTTTAAGTCCATTTTCCTTTATTTCATATATATCATAATTACTTGGAAGTACTACTCCACTTGGAAAATCTCCAGAGCTAATACTTGGTACATTTGTAAATATATCTGTATTTATCCCATTTTTAAGTACTATATGTCCATCATTACATTCTTCTTTTATACCTTCTAAATCAACAATTCTCCTATATACAAATGATAATACACTATATATCTTATTATCACCTGCCTTCTTAGTCCAATTAAATGCTCCATATATTGTAACTCCCATTAAAATAACAGCAATTATAAGTGTTATTACAAGAGTTACAATTGTTATTCCTTTATTACTTTTCATTTTTTCCTCATTCTAAGCTTCCAAATAGTTCATCAAATTTATTTTCTAATTCTTTTTCTATATCTAAATTATAATCATCAGGTTTCGGTCTATCTCTTTCTAAAAATGTTTCATCATCTTCTACTATGTTTATCGGAACTGCTCCTGGTATTCCTGATGCTTTTATTGGTTCTTCTTCTATTATATCATCAATATCTAGAAGCATTACATCATCTTTTTCTTTCTTTTTTTCATCATCAAAAATCCCTAAGATATCTTTTTCTTCTTCACTAAATTCTTTTTCAATTTCTTTTTTCTTCTTTTTTTCCTTTTTTCTATATGGATCAAATTCTTGCCAGAATCCTCTATCTGCTCTATATTCCTTGTTATTTGCCTTATAATTAAAAAGTACTCTACCTTCTGGTTCCTTAAAATACATGAATTTATCTGCCATAACTGGATATATACCTTTTTCAATTATTATACATTTTTCAACATCAAGTCTTCTAAGTTCATCAGGTGTCATAAGTGCTCTTCCTAAATAATTAGTAGATTTTGTCGTACTTTCTCCGGCTTCCTTCACCTTTGCCTTTACTTTTTGACTCTTGTTCTTTTCCTATTGTTATTTCTCCGAAGTGATTTTGAAAACCATTCTGCAGTCTTAAATGAGTTTGAACCTAAGAAAAGATGTGTGTCACAGTTTGCCAAAATTGTTTCATAAGTCTTTTCATATATTGCTTCTAATTGATCTAAACTTTGAAGTACAATATTAAATGATATTTTTCTACTTCTAGATGTTGCAATCTTTTTATCAAAATCTGGAATTTGCCCTATATTTGCAAACTCATCTAGGAAAAAATATGTTGGTATATCAAGTTGTCCACCATTATTATCTGCATAGTCATAAAGTTGTTGAATCATTTGTGAGAAGAAAATTGTAAGTATAAAATTATATGTTGTATGTGTATCTGAAGATATTACATATACAACTGTTTTTTTCTTCCCAATATCTTTAAAATCTATGGTATTTGTTGCAGTAAGTGCTGCTATTTCTGGAGATTCAAATTTACCAAGTTTTGATTGTAATGTTGATAATATTGAACTATATGCTTTATCTGTTGCTAATTCAACATTCTTATATGCTTTTCTTGCCAAATGATCTGGTGGTAATATTTCCATTAAGTCTGTAACAACATTAAAATTTCCTGAATTATTTGCAAGTCTTACTAAATTTGCACAACTTGTTAAGTTTGCTTCTTCTGGTCCTCTTGTAGCCTTTAGGAAATATATAAGTGCTTTTAAAAGCTGTTCTGCCATATTATCCCAATATGGATCATTTGTAGCTCCTGTTTCCTGACCTCTAATTATTGTATTTGTTATAATATCTACATCTGTTGGAGTATCTGCATTAAGTAGTGGATTAAAACCATCACTTGCTTCAGGTGTTACTAAATTTAATACTTTCACATCATATCCATTTGCTTTGAAATATGATGCTGTTTTATCATAAAGCTCACCTTTAGGATCTGTAAATACATATGAACCTAAAAGTCCTAAAACATTTGGTATAACAAAAGATGCTGACTTACCTGCCCCAGATCCCCCTATTACCATAACATTTGTATTACCTTGTTTATCTACAGGTAAATAATTATCTTTTGCAAGTATAATACCAGATGTCTTACTAAGTATCTTATATTGTTCTCCATTTTTTGACCATCTAGCAGAACCATATTCTTTACCATCATATGGTTTAGCTTCTTCATATTTATATGCTAAAAATATTGCAAGTAAAAAATATATTCCAGTATAATTTTTTAATGTTTCAATATATATTCCAAAATATAATGGATTAAAAACATATCCTAAAGTCTTAAATGGATTTGATAAAAAATACATAAAGTTTCCTACAAATGGTAAACTTGAATCAATTTCTGCTGATGCAAGTCTTGAACCTTGTGAAATTGTCATCGCTACTGTTGGTATTATTCCAATTGCTAATACAAACCATATAACTAATAGTAATATCATATTTTTCTTTAATAATTTTATTACTTTTTCTATTGTTTTCATGCTCTCTCCTTTTGATTCTTTCCAATGCTTCCTATACTTTTAGCCATTCCCTTATTAATATTTTCTTTTAATAAATCATAATTTATTCTGTTTGTTTCTTTCTCATCTACTACAATATTAAATTTTCCATCAGCCATTTCAAATTTACACATTCCACATGCAATAGTCCTTTTATCTTGTATCCTATATTCAAAAGCAAAGTATTTTTTGCCAACATTTATTTTACATATTCTAACCTTTTTATTACCATTTGATATGATTTCACTATCAACTTCTTTTCCTGTTTCTAAATCAATAACAAAAATTTTTCTTTTTTCTGTAGGTTCATATACAAAAACTTTTTCTTCTACTTGTAACATATTATCAAAATCATCAAAGTCTATCTCCTTATACCTTATACCTCTAGGTTTAGTGCAGATATTCAAAGAATCATTTGTAACTTCCCCTGCATTAATAACCACTTTATCTTTTAATATTGATAATAATATAATCTCTTTTTCATTATCATCAAGCTCAAAACTTTTTATAGTATATTCACCTTTTTTTTCTTCTTTTACATCTATTTTGCTCAAAAAAGGATATTCATTCCCATTTTTTTCTTCTAATCCCTTAATAACATATATACATGTCCTTACACCATCCATATCAGTTATTTTAAACTTTTTCATATTATCTCCATTCTCTAAATATACATAATTATAATATATTATACTTTATGTTTTTTCAATTAATAATACATTATTATACTCTTTTTTAATATTTAAAATTATGTTATAATATAAGTAGACATAATACATTATTCAATTCTATAATTAAGAATTGAACACAAAAATAGTAAATATTATTATAAGTGAGGAGATAAAAATGAAAAAGAGTATTTTTAAAAATATTAAGGTAGAAGAAATAATTAAATCGATGGAGTCAAAATTCTTTACCATCTTTAAACGGTATGATGCGGGAAATTTAAACATAAGTCTGAGTTATATAAATAAACCAGATATTTTTTATGAAAAACAGATATATGGAAATAACACAGAAATTATACCTGCAAGCATTATAAAGCTGTTTACAATTGATTACTTCTTACATGTACTAAAAGATCATAATCTGTTAAATTCAACTACTTCAACTACGGTTGGGGAAGAAATTAATAACAAATATGTAAACAAGTATCTATTTAAAGTTGGATTAAAGAGAGGGGAAAAATATCGAATTATAGATCTTATAGATCTTGCAATAATACCATCTGCATCAGACGCAGTGTATGTATTAAGTAGATTTGTTTATAATGTTCTATTTGGAATCAGCTTAAATGATTCCAGTTTCATTTCCAATTTTGATGATTGGGAATGGATGTTATTACGGATTTCTCAAGAGATAAATAACTATTATTCTGATCTATTAGGGATCAGATTAAACATTTTAGATCCCACTGGGATTAGAAGAGAAAAAATTAAAATAAATGATCTAAATAAATTTCTAAGATACCTGATAATAAGAAATAGTGAAATCTTGGAAATAACAGCAAAGCCTCAAACAAGTATAAGCAACAAAAAAATATTCAGAACTACAAATTCATTTTTAAGAAAAGATAAACCTGAATTTAATCCTCATGTAAGGGGATTAAAGACTGGGACTCTTAAAGGATGGAAAAATTTGTTTCTTTTGTATAAATTAAATTCAACTGAATTTATAACAATTTTAGTTTCTGGATGTGATAAACATTCAGATACAAAAGAATTATCGAAACTTATAATATCAGAGTTGGAAAACAAATTATACAATTTAAGTTTATAATTCTGATATCATTGTAAAAAAATAAAATTAATAATAATATTTACTAAATTAAAAGACTTCATAAAAATTATTATGAAGTCTTTTTCATTTATATCTATCTAATAATCTAGTCTTGTATTTTTTCTGAATATTTTTCAACCATATATGATAACATTATTCCTATTATTATACATATTACTGTAATTACATAACCAATAATACCTATTGGAAGTCCTGGAAATACCATTAGAAGTGATCCAATAACAAATCCTACTATACATGCATATGTTTTTGTATAATGATTATCTAATAAATATTTTATTATTTTTAATATTGCCAAAATTCCAACAAGTATTCCTATTGCAAATGGTATTATAAATACCATATTAAGCTTACTTATACTTGCTGTCATAAGTTCATAATATCCTAATATAAGAACAACCATTGATCCAGATATTCCAGGTATAACCATTGATGCTGCTGCAATTGCTCCTACTAAAAATAATGGTATTGACATTGCAATAGACAATTCTTCATATCCTACTTTTCTAAGTCCTAATCCATTAACTTTTAATAAATATAATCCAAGCATCATTGCAAACCCTATTGCCATAAATATATATATGTTTATATTTCTTTCCTTAATATTCTTAATATCTGTTCCTTTTTTTAATTCTTTAAATAATGTAGGTATTCCCCCTAATATTAATCCTAAAAATATATAATTTCTATATAATATTTGTTCTGGATTAAGTATTGAGAATAATTTTGCAATAAAATATATTGCAAATACCATTCCTATAGCTATTGGTATAAGAAATGTTTTTTGGCTCATAAATATGTTTTTAAACATTATCCCTATTGCATTTATTCCACCATCTTTTTCTTTAAATTTTGTTATATTTTTTAACATTATTTTGACTTCATCTAAACATAATTCTACTTGATCTATTAATTTTTTAAATATTCCTAATATTACAAACATTGTACCTGCACTAACACCTGGGACAATATTTGCAATTCCTATTATAATACCTATTATAATATGTTGTATAAATTTCATATTTACCTCTTATTTATGTATTATTTTTTTATCTTTTTGATCTATAATTAAAAGCTTTAATTTCCTTCTTTTACTTAATATCTTATCTATTTTCTTATTTCTTAATTTTTCATCTAATATATCATTTATTATAACTGTAATAATTGTAACAACAGGTACTGCTAAGAACATTCCTATTGGTCCAAAATATGCTCCACCAACTATTACAGATGTTATTATAAGTATCTTATTTACTTCTAATGATTCTCCTAAAAGAATTGGGTTTAAAATATTTGCATCTAATTGTTGTAATATTGTAATTACTACAAGTGAGAATAATGCTTGTGAAAATCCACCTGTAAACAATGTCACAATTCCTGTTACTCCAACTCCTATTATAGCCCCAAAGAATGGTATTAAGTTTGATATACCTATTAAAAATCCTAAAGCAACTGCATATTTTACTCTCATGATTGAAAGTGCAATACTTACAATTATGGCAACTATAAATCCATCTAATATTTGTGTTGTAACAAACCTAAAAAATATATAATTTGTTTTTTCTATATATTTTGAAACAATATCACTTACATCTTGGTTGAAAAATGCTGTAATTGTTTTATTGAAGAATCCTTGTATTTCTTTTCTTGAATATAATAAATATATAGAAACAATTATCATTACAAATACATCAAATATTCCATTTACAAAATTAAGTGCAAGTTTTGCTTGTACAATTATATCTGAAACACTTATTTGTTGTAATATTTGTTTATATATATCCATTTGTTTTAATTTTTCTAATTGAACATCTAAATGTAAATTAGTTAATATATTATCAGATGGTAAGTTTTTAAAAAAATTCATTGCATCATTTACATAATTTGGTATCATTTTTATGAGTTCTTCAAAATTTTTAGCTAATACTCTTCCACCAAAAACTATTAATGATACTATAAGTAATAATGTTATTATGTATACAACAGCTATGCTTATAGCTTTTGCTCTGTTTTTTATAATCTTTGACTTAGACTTTTCTAAAAACAATTCTATTCTTTTAGCTGGAATATATAATATATATGCTATAAACATAGCAAAAAATATTGGCTTTAATGTTTGTAAAAAACTACCTATAATAGTAAAGATATTACTTTCTCCCATTATTATCTTATATACAAACATCAAACATACTAAAAGAACAAATATTTTCAAAAATATAGTTTTATGTTTTTTATTTGTTGTTTTATTTATATCCATAATTTTACCTTTCATTCTAAAATTCTATTTCTATTCCAACAGGACAATGGTCACTTCCCATTATATCATCATATATTTTAGCATCTTTTAAATTGTCTTTAAGTTCTTCTGATATTATAAAATAATCTATTCTCCATCCAACATTTTTTTCTCTTGCCTTACCAAAATATGACCACCATGTAAACTTTTCTTCATTAGGATAAAACTTTCTAAATGTATCTATATATTTTAAATCAAATAATTCATTAAGTTCTTTTCTTTCTTCATCTGTAAAACCTGCTTGTCCTCTATTTGCTTTATCATTTTTTACATCAATTTCTTTATGTGCAACATTTAAATCTCCACAAAGTATAATAGGTTTTAATTTCCTAAGTGATTCTAAATATGATCTAAAGTCTTTTTCCCATTTAACTCTATATTCTAATCTTTCTAATCCTCTTTTAGCATTTGGCGTATATACATTTACCATAAAGAACTTCTCAAATTCTAAAGTTATAACTCTTCCTTCTTTATCATGTTCTTCTATATTAATTCCATATCTAACAGAAATAGGTTTTTCCTTTGTCCATATTGCTGTTCCTGAATATCCCTTTTTCTCTGCACTATTAAGGTAAACATAATATCCTTCTTTAGTTATATCTAATTGTCCTTCCTGCATTTTTGTTTCTTGTATACAAAATATATCTGCATTTTCTTTATCAAAAAAATCATTAAATCCTTTATTATATGCTGCTCTTATTCCATTTACATTCCAAGATATTAATTTCATCTATTTTCCTTTCCATTTATTCTTATATAATATTATATACTTCTACTTTTTTCAACGATTATACCATATTTATTTATGTTTATTTCATACTTTTAACAATATATTTTTAATATAATAAAAGATGGTATGTCATTAATAATATAATACCATATCATCTTTTCGATTCTTTGTATTTTTATTGTTCTTCTCTTTTTCTCTTACTTTCTTCTTCTTTTCTTTCAGATACCATTTCTTCATAAAGATCTATTGTCATATTAGATTTTTCTAATTCATCTTCTTCTGTCTTAGATAATATATTTATTATATCTAAATATAAAGTATCTGCTTTTTGTTTCCAGTTTCTAACAATCTTCTTAGCTTGTTCTACTGAATTTATCATAAGCTCTACCCTTATAATATTTATGTCATCTTCTCCAGCTTTACATATAACCTTATTTTTTTCTGGAAGGTAATCTGCTGAAACTGAAAAATCTTGTTTTATAAGTTTATAATGTTTTTTAAATTCTGTATCAATTTTCAATTTACTTATACCAGGTATCATATTTATAGCCACTTTTAATGAATCTTCTCCAAGTTTAGATAATCTATATGTTATAATCTTTTCTTCTTTATCTTCCAAACTTTTATCCCATTCAGATTCTTGTCCTTCTTTTAAAACCTCATCAAATGTTTTATCTCCATCAATATATCTGATCTTTTCATTTTTTAATATATATCCTTCTTCAATTAATTCTTCTAAAGTTTCATGAAAAACAAAATAATTTATTTCTGTAAGTGTTGTGACTAATTCTAAATATACCTTATATGCTATATCTTTTTTAACTTTTTCTAAAATATATAACATCAAAATTTTATTTTCTGCTACTGCCAATGCATCATCTGAGGTATATTGCATTTTCTACCTCCTTATCTTATATTAATACATAATATTAATATAATACTACCCTTTTTCTCTAGTTAATGATATCACAGATATATAATTTTTTCAATTTTTTTATAATAAATTTGCTCTATATAATTCATAGATTATTACTGAAAAAGATACCCCTAAATTTAAACTTTCTGTATCTCTATGCATTGGAATACATATACTTTTCATTATATTTTTATCAAGATAATTACTTATCCCATTTGCCTCATTTCCAAAAAATATTGCTATTTTTTCTTTTCCTTTTTGCACATTTTCTTCTGTAAATGTGTATAAGTTTTCTCCATTCATCTTAGTTTTAATTAAATTGTATTCTTCTTTTATTAGACCTTCTACAATTTCTTCTATTGGCTTTTCAATAATATTTATTCTAAATATCATTCCTGCACTTGCCCTTATAACCTTATGTGAATATATATCAACACTATTTGTACTTATATATATTTTATCAAGACCTACTGCTACTGCCGTCCTTATGATAGTACCTAAATTTCCAGGATCTGATATATTTTCAAATACTATTCTAATATTTTTATTAAATCCATCTTCTTCTTTTTCAGAATCTCTTATATTAGATATTTCATTATTCATTTTGACCCTAAACATTATTCCTTCTGGGTTGATATCATTTGTTATTTTATTATACACATTTTCTTTTAATAAATATATTCTTATATTCTCATCTTCTTCAAGCTTTTCAAATATGTATGATATCTGTTCTCTTTTACTTCTTATTTTTCCTAATATATATTCATTATATAATTCTTCTTTTATGTATACATGTATGATTTCATCTATCTTCCTATTTTTTATATATTCATACACATTTTTTATCCCTTCAATAAGATATTCTTTTTTTTCATATCTTTCTTTTTTATTTTTAAGCTTATTTGTTTCTATTATTTTTTTATTATTTATGCTTGTTATAATTTCATCTATTTTCATCTATTTTTCCTTAGCTGTCTTTTCTGATTTTATTACATTTAAAAATGTATGTATTTCTTCTATTTTCCTTGTTTCATCCTTATATTTATATATTATAATACCTTTTTCTTGTTCTGCTTTTGAATTTTTAAAATTTATTCTTGTTCCATATGTTTTTATTAGTTTTTCAACTGAATCAAGATTAAATTTATCATTAATATGTATATTTACTGTATTTTTTATATATTCTGATTTATTTTCAATTATTTTAGATATTCCTTGCTTTTCTGCTATATTTCTTAAAATTATGATCTTAACAAAATTCTTAAGTTCATTTGGAAATTCTCCATATCTATCTATTAAACCTTTTACAACCTCTTTAAGCTTAGCATTATCTTTACAATATATTATTTCTTGATATATATCCATCTTATATTTTTGCTTACTTATATATGTATCTGGTATATATGCATCTACTAATATATCTATTACTGTATTTTCTTCTTGTTCTATTTCTTCTCCTTTTAGCTCCCTTATATTTTCTTCTAAAAGTTTTGTATATGTCTCATATCCTACTTGTTCCATATGTCCTGACTGAATGTCGCCAAAAAGACTTCCGTGCTCCTCTTATTTCCAAATCTCTCATAGCTATTTTAAATCCAGATCCGAAGTTCTGTAAACTCTTTTAATGCTTGTAATCTTTTTTCCGAAGCCTCTGATATATTTTTATTTCTTTTTACCATTATATATGCATAACCCTGTCTTGCCGATCTTCCGAACTCTACCTCTCATTTGATATAATTGTGCAAGTCCGGAGCTTATCACCATCTTCTATTATAATTGTATTTGCATTTGGAATATCTATACCAGATTCTAAAATTGTAGTACATACTAATACTTTTGTTTTATTTTCAACAAAATCTTTCATTTTCTTTTCTATTTGTTTTGGTGTCATCTTCCCATGTGCATAATCTATTTCTATCTTAGGCAACTCTTTTTTTAATTCATTTACAGTATTTTCAATAAACTCTACTCTATTGTATACATAAAATACTTGTCCACCTCTTTCTACTTCTTTATATATAGCCTCTCTAATAATTTCCATATCTTTTTCAATAATATATGTTTTTATAGGAAGTCTATTATATGGTGGTTCATAAATTACAGACATGTCTCTTACCCCAGAAAGTGACATATTCATTGTTCTTGGTATTGGTGTTGCTGTCATTGTTAATACATCAACAGTATCTTTTATAATCTTTATCTTTTCTTTATCTTTAACTCCAAATCTATGTTCTTCATCTATTATAAGAAGGCCTAAATCTCTAAATTTTACATCTGAACTAAGTAATCTATGTGTTCCTATTATTATGTCAATTCCTCCTCTAGATAATTTTTCAATTATAACCTTTTGTTCTTTAGAAGTTTTAAATCTACTTATGTCTTCTATAACTATAGGGAAATTTCTCATTCTTTCTCTAAATTCATTTGCTTGTTGTTTTGCAAGTACTGTTGTTGGGACAATATATGCAACTTGTTTTATGTCATTTACTGCTTTAAATGCTGCACGCATCGCAACTTCTGTCTTACCAAATCCAACATCACCACAAAGTAATCTATCCATAGGTTTTTCATCTTCCATGTCTTTTTTTATCTCAGCTGTACATCTTAATTGATCATCTGTTTCTGCATATATAAATTCATACTCAAACTCTTCTTGATCTTTTCCGTCTTTTGAAAACTTAAATCCTCTTGATTTTTCTCTTTTTGCATATAATTTAATAAGTTCTTCTGCAACTTCTCTTAAATTTGATTTAACTTTTGCCTTTGTTTTTTCCCATTCTTTTGTACCAAGTCTATTAAGCTTAGGTTCATTTCCGGGCAGCTCCTATAAATTTTCTAACATTTGATAAATCATCTGTTGGTACATATAAATAATCATTATCCTTATATTCTATCTTAATATAATCTTTACTAATCCCTTGTACTTCTACCTTTTTTATTTCTATAAACTTTCCTATACCATTGATTTTATGTACAATATAGTCTCCTTGTTCTAAATCTGCAAAAATTATATTTTCTGCATTTGTAAACAAACTGTTTTTGCCTACTCTTTTTTCAGTATTCCTCGCTGTTTCTGCATCTATAGATACAATCAAATAATTATTTTTTTCATCATTTATACTAAAACCTTTTGATATTTTTCCTTCTAAAAGTTGAATTTTTTTATTATAATCTATAGTATTAATCTCTATCTTTTTTAATACATGTTCTAAAATATAATTATAATTTTCATATGCAATTATATAAATACAATCATTTTTATTTTCTTCTTTTTTTAATATTTCTTCCAAATTTTGTAATTCTGTTTTTAAAAAAGTATATTCAGCAAAATTAAAATCAAATTTATTTTTTCCAATTGTTTTATTATTTTTATCTAATTCTTTTACTTTTTCTTCTTCTAAATATATACAAAAAATTTCTTTTCCTAAAATTTTTTCTAGTATATTTTTATAATTACACATATTATCTAAAGCTTGATTTAAAGGTCTTCCTCTTTCAATAAGTCCAATATTTTGATTTTCTGCTTCTTTTAAAATACCACTAGATCTTTCAATAAGTTTTATATAATTATCCAAGAAAATTTTACTTTCTTCAGAAATATAATCTATAAAATATTCTTTTTTTTCATAAAAATAATCTATATATTTTTCTATTAATTGATTTGTTTCACCTTCTTCTAATCTTTCAATATCTGTATTTATTTCTTCTTTATATTCTACTTTTTTATTGATTTTTTTCCTTGTTATAATCTTTTCTATTTCATCATTTTCTTTACTAGAATAAGTATTTTCTTTTATATTTAATATTATATTATTAATATTTGTATCAAAAATATATTCTGTAAGTGGCAATATCTCTATTCTTTCTATTTCTTTTAAACTTTTTTGTGATATATTACTATATGTTCTTATAGATTCTATCGTATCTCCCCAAAACTCAATCCTAATTCCTTCTTCTTCTTTATCAGAAATATCTACTATTCCACCTTTTATAGAATATTCCCCTATATTTTCAGCAACATCTTCTCTTTTATATCCAAGTATATTTAATTTTTTTATAATTTCATTTTGAGTAATATCTTGTCCTTTTATTAATTCTATCTTATTTTTAAATAACACATTATATGGTACTATTCTTTGCATCAATGATTCTATTGGTAATATTACAATAATATTATTTTTTAATGTATTTTCACTTTTTTGCATAATTCTATTAAAGACTTGCATTCTTTTTTTATATATCTCTATACTTTCTGATATTATGTCAAAATCTCTAATATCTTTTTTAGGAAAGTCTAGAACTTCAATTTCTAAATCTTTAGCAAAATATTCTATATCTTCTCTCATCTTATATATATCAATCTCATTTTCTACAATATAATAATATATATTTTTTTTCTTATCTCTATTTTGCTCAATAATGCTTGCTATTGTACTTACTAAAAAGAAACTTTTTGAAGCAAAAGTAAGCCCAGTAATCATAACTGGACTATTGTTCAAATTAATATTTTCAATATATTTTTTATACTTTTCAAAATTTTTCATCATATCAACTAAAGTATTCATCATGTTATATTTTCCTCTATTTATCATAATTAGATATTATATATTCTTTTTGCATTTATTGTTGTTATTTCTTCTATTTCTGACGTTTTTTTATTAATTATTTTAGATATCTTTTCTATTACATATTTTACATTTGAAGGTGTGTTTTCTTTCCCCCTCATAGGTTCTGGTGTAAGATATGGTGTGTCTGTTTCTACTAACATTCTATCTAAAGGTACAATTTTAACACATTCTTCTGGCTTTGCATTTTTAAATGTTATATTTCCTGCAAATGATATATAATATCCTAATTTTAATGTTTCTTTTATCAAATACTCATTTATAGGAACACAATGCATTATTCCTTTTTTTAAAACTTCATTTTCTTTCAATAATTTTATCATATCAATTGTAGCATCTCTTGTATGTATTACTATTGGAAGACCTAACTTATTTGCTAAACCTATTTGTTTTATCATCATATATCTTTGTAAAGTTTGTGTATATTCTTCTTTATCCCAATAATAATCAAGCCCTAATTCTCCAATTGCCACTACCTTTTTTCTGTTTTCTAATATAAGTTTTTCTATTTTACCAAGTTCTTGTTCTATATATTCTTCAAAACTCATTTTATTTTGTTTTGCTTCATCTAAAAATCTTGGTACTTCTGTTGGATGAAGTCCTAATGCAAGATATATGTTATTATTAGTATCAGCTATTTCTAATGCTTTTAAACTTGATTGATAATCCCATGCTGGAATTACAACATATTCAACTTTTTCCATAACAGATTTTGCGTTTTCTAAATATCTACCTTCAAATTTTTCACTATTTAAATGTGCATGTGAATCAAACATTTTATCCTCTTTCTTCTATAATTACTATTGCAATAGCATTTACTTTATCATGTGTTATACTAACATCTATATCATATTTATCTATTTCGATATTATCATTACTATATATTTTAACATATGGTTTTCCATCATTATAATTTAATGTTTCAATCCTATTATATGAAATTCCATCTCCTAATGCTTTATATACTGCTTCTTTTACTGCATATTTTCCTGCAATTTTACTATATAATTGTTTACTATTTACTTTTTCTAATTCTATTAGAATTTCTTTCTCTTTTTTTGTAAAAACCCTATTTAGAAAATTATGTCCTTCTTTTTTATATAATTTTTCTATTCTCTCAATTTCTACAGCATCTATTCCTACTCTCATACCCTTTTCTCTATATTATTTTTATTTTCTAAAAAAATATTGATAAATATTAAGCCCTACAGAAATAATTCCTATCATTCCCATTATTTTATAAAATATATTGCTATTTTTTGTTCTATTATATCTAAGCATAATCTTACTCTTTATTTGAATATCATCAAATATTTTATTAACTTCTAAAATTTTCTTTAGATTTTCATAATATGTACTACCTTTTTCTGAAAGAGTTATCTCGTTATACCACATTTTTGATATAAACTCATTCAATCTTATCTGTCCAAGCCTTTGTTTTTTAGTGTTTCCACTTATAATCTCTTTATTTATCATCAATAAAAATAGCTTTTGATATAATGTGATTAAATATGTATACAGCATTTTTGTCTCATAATCTCGTGGTAATACTGTAAAATTAAACGGATCTATATCAGAACATAAAAGCATTGAACTCATTTTTGTTATACATATATTAACTTTTTTTAATTCTTTCATATTTTTTGATATCATTGTTTCTTCTTCAAGATCTTCTATATCATAATTTGAATGTACTATCCTGCTATATCTTGAATATACATCTTTAAGAATATTTTTATTATTTCCATCATTTGTATATATATCATCAATACAAAGATATGAAAATGTATAAAATTCTTCATCATTTTCTAATAATTTATTATTCTTATTTTTGCCAATATAATTCAATATAATTTGTTTTAATTTTTCAATTCCATTTATTTCATCACCATATAATCTAAGTTCTATATTATCAATTTTTTTTATGATATCTTTCTTTGATAAAATACTTTTAAATCTATAATTAAAATCTAATATATCTGATATATATCTAGTATTTATAAGTGTTGTCTTTAAGATTATAAAAGCTATACCTGTTTTAAAAACTATAATCTTAAAATCTTCTATATCAAATTTTATATTTCCATTATCTCTTTGGTTTTCATCATTTTTTTCATTTTCAGCTATCTTTACAATATCATTTATTAATGTTTTATTTTTTTCTTTATCAATTATATCATATTTAAATGTCACACTTTCATATTCTGAAAGTCTTGTAATTTTTTCTTTTATATTTAAATTTTCAAATTCTTTATATGGAAACTCATAAAACATTGTATCTAATACATCTTTCTTAAAATATGAAAATATCTCTAAATCTTTTATTTTATCATATCTATATTCTATTATATTTGTATCTTTTAATAATTTTGTTAAATATTCATCATATCTACCTTCATATATATATGGAAGTATATGATATGTATACTGGTATTTAAATTTTTCTTTTCTCATAACTATTCTCTTTTGTATATTAAAATTATATTTATTATCTATTTAGTATATGCAACAATATCTGCATCTTTATATCTATACATATCTTTTATAAAATCAATATATGTATAATCTTTCAAATCATATTTAGGTTCTACTACAATTTTACCATTATAATCTAAACTTCCCCATTTTCCTGATCTATTTACCGCAATAAATCCATATATATTTTGATATGTTGCATCATCATATATTGCAGGCACTATCACTGTACCTTTATTATTTTTAAATCCAACTTTACCATTTTCAACAAATCTAAATAAATTGTTTGTCTTATATGCTAATTCTTCCGTTATCTTTTCAAATTTCAAATTATAAAATTCTTCTTCTTTTGAATTCATTTTTAAAATTCTAATATAACCTTCTGTTCCATTATATTCTAATAATTTCCCTTCTAATTTTAATTCAACATCAGAATTATAGAAACTTTCTTTAATAATATCACCTTCTTTATATTCAGCTACATAAAAAGTTCCTTCTTTATAATATTGAATATTATCTGCTTCTTTTTGTAATAATTCTGTAGCTGTAACTGCTTCTGTTCCTTCTGAAACTGATATAATATTATATTTATCTTTCTTTATAATATATTTATCTTTACTTATTTTCTTTATTTCACTATATTCTGGTTTTAAAATTTCTTTTCCAGCTAAACTCTTTACACCTAATTTTCCATTTACTTCATATATCATTACATCTTCATATACTTCTTTTATACCTTGTATATATCCTGGAACTTTTTCTCCATTTATATTATATAATGATTTATCATTACCTTTTCTTGCCGCAACATGTGTTGAAGACTTAATCTTATATATTTCATCATATTCTGTTGCAATAACCTTTTTGCCATTTTCAGTCATAACACCATGTAATTTTTCAAATATTACATCATAATTTGTATTATTATCTGTATCATCAATTGGTTCTACACTCTTATATATGTTTGGAATTGAATATGAATATGTTTTTGTATTTATTACACCATATTTATCTTCTTTTTTTATACGTAACTTTTCTGTAATAGTACCCATTGTTGATATTTCTTGAAATTCTGGTTCAAACTTCACATTTCCTTCATAATCAATTAATCCAATCTTACCATTCTTATAACATTTTAAAATATTTTTATCATATATAGTTTCTGATGAATTATATTCAATTGGTTCTACCTTATCAAACTCTTTAAATAATTGTGTTCCTTTTGCATTTAACACTTTATTCTTATATTCTTTTTTATCATAATCTGTAACTTCTGTTACTATAAACACATCTTTTTCTTTTCTTGGAATAACTATCATTTCATCATATTCATTTGGTATTACAGTTTCCCCTGCTCCATTAATTACTCCCCATTTTCCTTGTTCATTCTTATATGCATAATATCCAATGGTCGCAACTCTTGTTACATTATAACTTTCCAAAAATCTTGGTATTTCCTTATATCCTAAATACCCTAAAACTATTATTATAGGCATTATTAAGATTAATAATACTTTTTTCATATTAAGCTTTTTTTCAGTATCTTTAAATCTCTTCCCCGCCATAATTTTTCTCCTATTCTCTTAAAAGTTTATCTTTTATACTTTTAATTGTTCTCTTATTTATTTCTACTATTTTACCTACAATAGTATTTTTTGTTTTTTCTTTTCCACTTTCATTGTCTTTTTCTATTAAAGTTACTTTTTCTTGTAAGTCATTTTTTTCTTCTTTTTTACTTTCTTTAGTTGTTTTATAATCTTTTTCAAATTTCTTGTACATTACTAAAATAATCTTTGTTGATACTTGTTTTAATACTTCTAATTCTTTAGTAACTTCTTCATCTTCAATATCGACAACTAAATTATTCATATTTAATATATCACATATTTCATAAATATTTAAATTTATATCATTTTTAATACATTCTAGATATATATTTTTAATAATTTTGTCAAAAAAGACTATCTGATTATATATTTTTAATTTTTTAATCTTTTTATCTAAAATTATCTTTTCCTCAAAAGCCCTTATATTTTCTTCTTTTTTAAGTTTTTCAGTTATAGTTCTTCTCTTCTTGGCATTTTCATCTTCTAAAATTTCTCTTTTTTCTTCTACAGGTGGTTTTAATCTTCTTTCACTTCCATCTCCTAACAAAAATTCTGAATTAAATATATTAGAAAAATCAAAATTAGAATCTCTCAAAACAATTATACTTGCTATGATTGATGGAATTAATATATATATATATGAAGATATATTATAATACATTATAGATAATGTTATTAAATTAATGATCCATAATATTAATAACATATATTTTTTCTTAAACTGTAATATTATAGCTAATAATACTGTAAATATTGTAATATATATCATCTTATAATTTACATCTGCAAACTGATTAATTCCTACAATATTCCTTATAAAAATATATCCAATTCCTAAACTTAAAAATGAAATCATTCCACCTCTTTTTATTACGCTTATTGTTGCAATTATTGTAAGAAGTAATATATATACATTTTGCAAACCAAGACCTAATATATTAATATTTTTAAAAATTGGGTAATTAAATGTTATAGCTATAATTGTTGTAATTATGACTGAAAGCCATTCTTCATCTGCAAAAATTATCTTTTGATCTGTATTAAATACTACTGATAATCCATTAACTATAATCTTATAAGCTCCAAACATTATAAGAGCAAATGTAAGACTTCTTATTATCCCTAAATTTATGAGTTGAATCACAAACATTGTTATAACTAAATATGTTCCAACTTTTTTTCTCTCATTCCTGTTTTCAAAACTAACAAGTGGTTTAAACAAAATAGTTTCCATTACAAAAAGCATCAAAAATATTAAATATACTGATATACTAGCAGGACTTACTATTAATAATGTTAAAATACTTATTCCCACAGCAAAAATAATAGGTAAAGACATTGCAAAAAATGCTACTGTACCTACTATAGCTCCAACTGGTATAAAATTATATGTTATAAGACTTATTAATATAAATAATGTATATCCTAACACATTATTTATTCTGCCAAGTATTCTCTCTTTCATTTCCACCTCTTGTTACCATTTTATTACATTTTTGTATTAATTTCAATAAAAATATATACTAAAAAATCAAGAGTAATTTCAATAAAAACATAAAATTTAATATTATAAAAAATCCATTAAAAATACTAACTTCAAGAGTTTTTTTAATTACATCTAATTATCATTTTCATTTTTTTATTTTTCTATTCATTTTTATAATATAAAAAACTTTAAGATATTTATACCTTAAAGCTTTCTTCTTCTGCTATTCTTTCTAATATAACTTTTTCTTCTTCCCTTATTATATTTTCAACTTCTTCTATCTTATCTGGATCTTCTAATATATTTTCTGATTCATCCATTAATCTATTTACTTCTATCATAAGCTACCTTCCTATCTCATTTTCCTTATCTTTATTACTCTTATCTTGAATCATCAATTCTTTTTCATCATTTTCAAGAGTTTTTTCTACAATATGCATTTGTTCTATATCTGTAAATTTATCATACACCTGACTTATTAATGTTTTTCTAATGTCCTTATTCTTATCTCCTAGATCTTCTTTAGTGTTAACTTCTTTTTCTTCCTTTTTTCTTTCCTTACAATATTCAACAAGTTCTTCAAGTTCTTTTAGGTTTTCTAGTTTTGTCTTGTCATAATTTTCATATTTTTCTAACATTATATCTAATGCATTTAAACTTCCATTTTCTGATATTATCTGTGTTAATTTCTCAGGATCTATAACCTTTCCTCTAATTGTATTTCTATTCCACTTTTCCTGTTTAATATCATCGAAGTTTCCATATTCTCCATCACCATATTGCCATTTAACATCTTCAACTATATATTCCGGTATATCATTATTTTCTAATCTTGTTTTTAAATCAACTTTCTTATCATCTATACCATCTTCTTCGTAATCAATTCCTTCTTTTAATTCAACACTATAATATATTCTATCTTTTAAGTCAGTATACATCTTTTCATATACTTCTTTTAAAATATCTGAATCTACTTCTTCATGTCCAAACTTTACATCTATTCCCATTCTTCTTTTCAACTGTACATTCATATAATATTCAGTTCTTACCCATGTATTCAATATTTCAAACATACCATCTAAACCTTCTGAAAAATATACTACTGGTACTTCTTTATCGTTTCCAACCGCGTTTTCTTTTTTCACATTGGGATTTAACCCTATTTTTTCTATACTTTCTTGATTGTTTTTTCTAGTAAAATGAAGAAAGATTTTTTTTAATTCCTGTTTTTCCTTATTTTCCAGCTCATTTAATGTCACTAATTTCTTATCTTTTGTTCTTTCTTGCAAATCCTTCCTCCTAAAAACCAAATATTTCCCTTATCTTGATTATAATTCTTTTAAAGATATTCTCTTCCTTATATGTTTCTAGATTTGTTCCTCTAGCATAATCTATATCTATATCTAAATCACTTGCTACATTAACCTTTTTCAAATCTTTTTCAGAAATATTCTTATTTTGTTCAAACTTAGCCATAAGCTCTTTTTGTTTTTGGTCTTTAATTTCTTGTTGCTTTTTTATAATAATATATCTTTGTTCTTTTGTTGCCCAATAATCTCTAAATAATATTGCTATTATAACTTTTGTTATTTCAGACACATTTTGTTCGTCTAATGTTTTATTTTCATCATATGTAAAATTATAATTTTTATTACAATTTTCTTCAAAAACTTTTATCTTACTCTTTGGTATTTTTTCATAATCTTCTTTTGATATATGTTTTAATATATCTAGTACTTCTGTATATGCATTTGCATATTGTATATCTGCCATATTTACCCCTTTAAAATAATGTCATATCTTCTGTATTCTTATTCTTTATAACTTTTGTATATTTACACTTTGGAAAACTTAAACACCCTATAAATTCTCCTGATTTTCCTTTTCTTATAACAAGTTCATTACCACATCTTGGGCATCTATTCATAACAACTTCTTTTCTTAAATTTTCATTGTTGTTCATAATATTTTCCTTTATACTTTTTATATGATTTTTTCTATATTCTTTATCAACTATATTCATATCATTTATAATATGTGCCATTTTCACATAATCTTTTATTTTTTCTTGTTTTTCAAATAATATTCTATCTACTAATCTTTCAACTCTAACTACTTTGTTTGATTTTATTCTTAAATTTGCTTGTCCACTTACACATACAACATCTATTACTTGATTATCTTCTAATCCTAATATTTGCTCTATAGCCTTTTTATGTCCATAATTTTGATGTATTGGATTATACATATAATACTTATTTTTCCCTGCTTTTATAACCCAATATTTATCATGCTCATTTCCAGTTATATATGTATTCATTTGTTTTGTTTCAATTACAAATATTCCATATTTTGAAAATACTATATGATCTATCTGTGTTGTTTTTCCTCCAACCTCTAGCATTACATCACTTAAAAACAAATATTCATCTGGTAATTTATTTAATTCTTTACGCACCCAAAACTCACCAGCAAATCCAATAATCTTTGAACTATTCCTATCAACTATTAATGCTGAAATAAAAAATATTACTGTAAAAATTCCAAATCCTATTGTAAAACTATTCATCCTCTTTCCCTTTTCACATCAATTATTTTATCTCTTCTTTTTTATCTTTAGTAAAAAGTTTTGATATATAGTTACTAATAACTCCTATCATTATACCAAATGCTGATATTCCTGCAAATACAAGACTATACACATATGCAGAATTGTTTAAAAATATATATGCGACTGGTAAAAAAATTATAGCAACATATAATGGATATAAATATTTAAGTTTACTTTCCATCCAAGAAATAGCTATTGATAATGCCAAAACTGAAACAGGATATATAATTAGTAATACCATTAATAAGCCATAAACTTCACCAGATAATTTCGCTATCACTGGTGAACCTAAAAATACAATAAACTGTAATATCATTACCCATAATTCTTTTCTAATTTTTAACATTTTATTTACCATCTTTCTTGCTTTTTATATATTTAGCAATTGTTTTAACACATTCTACAATAGATCTACCTGAAGCTGCACACATATAATGTACTAAAATTATTGCCATACTACTACTATCAAATATTACAAGTTCTTTAGATATTGATGATAAAAACGCCATTACAAAAGGCATACCTATTAACATAGCTATAAGTGGATATATTTTCTTAAACTCTTCCTTTTTTGAAAAAACTTCTACTGTTATTCCAAGTATAAATGTTATAATCCATGCCCATATAAAATGAAGTGATTGCATATCAATCCCTGTAAAATACATAGAATATGGAATTGCAACTAATACTATATTTAAAATTATTAATATTCTTTCTGTATTTTTCTTCATATATTACCTCCCAATACTTTTATATATTAAATCTATCATATTTTAGATATTAAAAAAAGATATATTATAATTATATAACATATCTTTTTAATTCTTGTTATTTTAAATATCTATTTTAATTCTTCTTTTAAAAAATCACAATATTTTTCATTATCCTTCGTAATCCTTTCACAGTGATGACACCCCTTCCATATTTTAAGCTCAACATATGGAAGTTTTTTAGGTATTACTTTTTTAGCTCCTTTTAAATCAAATTCATTTTCTCCATAGCAAAAAATGCATTTTTCTTGTTCTTCCTTAGAAAGTTTAGGTATATTCACATTTGAGCAATCATGTATTATATTTTTAATACTTTGTTCACTCATTTGTATAAAAGTATTAGACATTGCTATTCCGGCTCTTTTTCCATATAATTTTGTTATCTTTTCTATTGCTAGCTTATTATCTTTCAATGCTTTTCTATGTTTCCATATAAATACCCTTTTTAGCGCAAATTCAAGCAAAGATACATTTTCCCATAAACTACACCCCTCAAAAATACATTTTTCAAAATGTATTTTCTTATTTTCAACCATTTTCAATAATATTACTCCACCTAAAGATGCACCATATCCTAAAAGCACTTTACTAATCCCATTTTCTAGAAGGTATTTTTCAATATTTTTTGCCTCTATATCTACTGAATTATACTCTCCTCTAGTTTCACCATGTGCAGATAAATCTGGAAGTATATATCTATAATTTCCTCCTACCCTATCTACTATTTCCTCCTTCATTCCCTTTGCAGATGATAACATAGGATGTATTAATAATATTACTTTTTTCTCCTCTTTTTTTATATCAATAATATTCATTTTCTACCTCCTAATCCTATATAATTATATATTAAAATCAAACCTTTCTAATATTGATTATATCCTTTTAAATTAATAATTCAAGATAAAAAAGAATTATCAAAACAATAATTCTGATAATTCTTTTTTTCTATAATCAATTTGACATCCTATATCCTGCTAGCATAAATAATAATACCGCAATTACTGTAAGTGTAATAACTATGAATATCTTATATTTTGTATATTTTTCAAATTTTTTAGTCATTTCACTTACCCTTGGTGCTGCCATTAATCCTAATATTATTAATATAATTCCAATTGGTAAATATGTTGTTTCCCTTTCTATTAATCTAAATGCTGATAATCCTAATAATATTAATAATATTGCTACAATACCTTTAATATAATCAAATATTGCTTTAACAAACCCTAATACTCCTTTTTTTAATCCATCTTTAAATGTATTGTTGTCTTTCTTTTCTTCGTCTTCCATATAACTCTCCTTTTTTTGATTATATTTTCATTATATCAATATTTATATTAATTTCAACATTTCTAACATTTTCTATACATATTTATTATTTTAGATAATAATGTCTTATTGGTTTTAAATTATCATCTAATTCATAACATATTGGATTACCTGTTTGAAGTTCAAGTTTTATAATTTCTTCATCTGTCATATTATCAAGATATTTTATAAGACCTCTTAGACTATTTCCATGTGCTGCAATTATTACTTTTTTTCCTGTTTCTAGATCTTTCTTTATATCTGAATTCCAATATTCCATAACCCTTTTTATAGTATCAATTAAGTTTTCTGTTGTTGGTAATTCATTTTCTTTTAAATCACTATATTTAGGATCATTTCCTGGATATCTTTTATCATCTTTAGATAATTCTGGTGGTCTTACATCTGTACTTCTTCTCCAAAGTAACACTTGTTCTGCTCCATATTTTTCTTTTGTTTCATCTTTATTTAATCCTTGAAGTGCACCATAATGTCTTTCATTTAATCTCCAGCTTTTCTTTACTGGTATATTTTCTTCTCCTAATTCTTCTAAAATATATTTTAATGTATCATTTGCTCTTTTTAAAACAGATGTATATGCTACATCAAAATTAAATCCTTTTTCTTTTAACACTTTACCTGCTTCTTTTGCTTCTTTTATTCCTTGTTCTGAAAGTTCAACATCTGTCCAACCTGTAAACCTATTTTCTAGATTCCACATACTTTGTCCATGTCTTACTAATACTAATTTTATCATTTTAAATCCCTCCATTTTTTATTTTAATCATAGGTATACACCTATTTACTTTTTTGCAATATTCTTTGTATTTTTCTCCATATAGTGTATGTAACCATTTTTCTTCAGTATTCTTTAAAATAATTGTCATATATACATATCCTAATACTGGAATTATAAGTAATATCAGATTATTTTCAACAAGTATTATTCCTAAACATAATAGATAAAACGCACTATATATAGGATTTCTAACAATACTATATACTCCATCTGTTACAAGTTCATTTTCCAGTATATGTATATCTATCTTACATTTAAAGTTTGCTCCATGCCACAATATAATTCCTAAAAATATACAAGCTATTCCACATATCAGCATTGGAATCTTAAGTATATTAATTTTCCAATCAATAAGAATACCCTCTTTTTCTAATATAACACCTATAATTGTTAAGATTACTTGTGGTAAAACAATTAATGGTCCTACTCCAAATAATGGTAAATGATCTTTCTTTTCATTATTCATTTCAATCACTCCCTTTTTTAAATATTTTACATCTCATATCCTTAACTTCAAAATATAATATCATATTGCAAATTTATTATTATATATAAGTTTATCAAATTAATTTTAAATATACAAATTATAATCTAATTTAACTATTATTTAAAACTTATTTTATTCTAACAACTTCAAACTTACTCTTACATTTACCACAAATATATTTCTTTACAAAATCCCTATTAATTCTCTGTCTATAGAATTCTTGTTTGCAACCTTTACACACCACCCTATAGTTATACTTTGAGCCTTCATTATACTCTAAATTACTTTTCTCATAATCTTTTTTCTTATCTCCAACTCTAGAAATATCATAACCATACGCATTGTTTATTAGTTTTGCATATTTTTTAAATTCTATACCATGATTATTACAATATGGAATACAGTGTATAAGTTCATGAATTATTGTATTTTTTATAATATTATCTTCAAGTTCTAACACCCATTTACTAATCTCAATATGATATTTATTAAATCTTTCATATCTTATAACCTTTTTTCTTCCTCTTTTAGTTATAGCCTTATACCTCTTATCAGGTTCTTCTTGTCTACAACATCCATATCTCTTATTATTCCTCTTAGCAATAGATATATCTATTTTCCCATAATATTTTTCATCTAATATATCTATTCCAACCATGTTCAATTCTTTTATACATTCTAAATATAATTTATTTAACTTTTCTTCCATCTTCTACCTTACATTAAAATTATACAACTCTATAATTATTTTTTCTAGAATTTTCTTTAAATATACAAAAAGACCTAAACATTGTTTAAGTCTCCTTTTACTTATTCTTCTAACCCTTCTTTAAAGTTCTACTTTTTTTAATTCAAAACGATATTTTTGAGAAATACCTGGATATTTATCTCTATCTACCTCTGACATAAACATCTCCAGTGGTCTTACCACAAAATCAACTCCATTCATACATTCTGTTGGGTATAGTGGTTTATATACCATTACTTCTTCTTTATTTTCAGTATGTCTTGCAATTCCAATAATTTCATACAGATATAAGTTAGGTTCTTTTTTTAATTGTTCTTCAGTCATTGTTTCTCTCTTAAAATGTTGAACAATATCACCTTTATTAAAATTTCTTTCCATAAATAATTCCTCCCTTAAATATTATTAATATAATATTATATTTCAAATAAATCAATATCAAGAATAAGGATATAAAAATTCCCTAAATTTATAGTCAACTAAATTTACCTCTCCCTATCTTCCTCATATTTGTCTTTCTCTTTATCTTCTTTATCTTGTAGTTGTCTGTCTTTTTCCATAGATTCTCTAATTTTGTATTTATCATAAATTACAACTTTTAAGCCTTCTTTTTTTCTAATTTGTTCTATTTCATTCATTATTCCAGCTGTTTGTTCTTTATTAGAACTATTTATTGTTGCAAAAATATAACTTGCTTTTGTATCAAAATCCATACCTCTTCTATGCATAACAATTTCAGATCGTCCTTTTTATTTTATTAATTCTGAAAATGTAGAACTCATTTCTTCAAATTCATTTTCTTCATTATATTCAAGATTGTTAAGCCCTTTATTTGTTGTCTTATAACTATTAGAAGAAATTGCAATTGCATCTGTTGTTAATGTTTCTTCATTAAAACCTACTCCAACAATTCCAACATCTGGAGATTCAAGAAATTCTTTTCCTTCAAATACTGATGCTGATATTTGATTACTTGTGTCTGACCTATATCTATCAAACCCTGATGAATCAGTATATGATGTTCCTTTACCATCTGTCGAATAATTAACCTTATACTGATTTAGATTTTCATCTACTCGATTCATTAATTCATTTAATTTCTCTTGTTCATCCTCTGTTAGTTCTTTAGTATTGTTTTTATTAAATCTTTCACTTATAATTTTTTCTTTTATTTTCTCTATTTCCTTATTTCTAAACTTTTCTGGATTTCTTATAAACTGGTGAATCAACTGTGGTTTTAAATCTGAAACATTTTCTACAATTGTGACATCATTTTGAGGTACAAATAAGTGTTCAATTAAATCTTCTCTGGATAAAACTTCGTAATCACTATATATATCTTCAAGTTCAGTAATATTTTCATCTAAATTGTTTTCTATATTATTTAACCTAGATATTAATTTTTCTGATACTTCTCCATTAATTTTTTGTAACCTTAGTTTTAAAACTTTTGCTTCTTCTATTTTTCTCAATTGATTATTTGATAAATTACTGTGCAAAAAATATTTTCTTCTTCTTTCATCAATACCATTCTTATCACCTTTATCTATATCATATAATACAAAGTCGAAATTTTCCTTTATATCTTCTTTTGTATATACACCTATTGTTTTCATTAAATAATTAGATATAACTTCAGGTTTTGTATGTTCATCATTAGTATCTTCACCATTTAATACCCTATCAAAATCTTTAATCACTTCTTCTTTATTTAAATCCTGAGACAAGTCTCTCATAAGTGATTTTCCAACTTGTATTCTTTCTGCAAATGTATTTTTACGTTCATTATTACTTACAACATATTCTACAAAATGCGATTTTAAATCTTGAATCAAGTCTTCATTATCTTTACTAAATGCATCTAAATTTAATTCTTTAACTGAATCATAATAAAAATTATTAAAATTATATTTTCCAGTAACATTACCTATTAATAATGAATTTGCATAAGCATTTCGTCCTTTTAATTTCAAATAATCTATAATATTACTTGAAAATTCATCTCTGTTCTTACTTTTATTTATTAGTTTAAGAATATCTTTTGCATAAGAATCCTTTCTTCTCGCTATTAAGCTATCTGATAAACTCTTATCAACATTTAATTTTTTAAATTTTCCCCCATAAATTATATTATATGCCATTTTTTTTAGAAAACCTTTTGAATCATCTATAACAGCAAGGTGTTTCATTTTTTCTCCTTTGTAATTTAATTCTATTCATACATGTATTATATCATATATTAAAAATTAAAATCATTCTCTGTAATTTAATTATAATCTCTATAAAGTATTACTATAAAGAAAAGCCCATAAATACGGACTAATCTTTTCACTTCTTATTTTAATTATTTCTTATTTTTACCACTTCAATTATATCTTTCTAGCTATTTCCTAATCTTAATATTTCCATATAGTCTATTTTTTTCATAAATTCCTGTAGTTCTCTAACTACTTCTAAACATTTAATTACATTTTCTTCTTGCTGTTCAAAATCTTTTTTAAAATCAATTTTAGGTACAATAATACGAATTGCTAGTGATTTTGCTGTTTTTTGAAGTGTCATATTTTCTTTGAGAACACTTTTTACTATATCATAAACCTCAAAATAGTATTGTGATACTCTTCGGAATGTTAAATCAACATAGCCTCTATCTGCTTTATGAAAAATTTTTATTTTTTTAAATTGTGTTAAAAATATTGGCCAATTTGCATCACTTCCTCTAGGTCCTTCATTTCTATTTAATTTTAAATCACTAAATTTATTTTCAACTATCTCATAATATTTCTCCCAAAAAAGAGTAACTAACTTGTTTTCTACAACTGCATATCCTTTTTTCTTTTCTTCAATAGCTTTTTTAATTAAACTTTCTCCATAAACATCTCCTGAAATATAATCTAAAATTTCTTCATAAGATATTTTATTATCATATTTTTGTGCTTCATTATTTGAATCAATATAAGTCTTTGGAGCAATAATGAAAATATAATAATTATCAAATAATCCTTCATGTTTTTGTTTTTCTGCTCTTAATATATATCTTTCATATTGTTTTGGCATTGCTATTGCATTTATTTTATCCTCTATTAGTAATCCAATTTTCCTATTATCATTTTCTAAAATTATAGTAATATCGCTCTCTCCATCTTCATCTGAAAAAGAATGTAAACATTTACATACATGATAATTTTGACAATTTATTTTTCCCAAAAATAATTCTTTAAACTTTGAATCATTTATAAACTTATTTATAATATATAAATCTATATCTCTTTCATATACGTTTTCCATATTAAACTCCATTTTATCCCTCCAATACTTTAATATTTAATGATATTATATCATAATAATTAGGCTCAAAAAAAGAGCTAACAATATTTGTTAACTCTATACTATAATATTCTAACCGTTATTCTTTCATCTTATTTGCAATAATATTTATTTTACTCTTTTCTACTTTTTTAATTCAAAACGATATCTTTGAGAAATATATAGATATTTATCTCTATCTACTTCTGACATAAACATTTCCAATGGTCGTACTACAAAATCAACTCCATTCATACATTCTGTTTGATATAATGGCTTATATACCATAACTTCTTCTTTGTTTTCAGTATGTCTTGCAATCCCAATAATTTCATACAGGTATAAGTTAGGTTCTTTTTCTGATTGTTATTCAGTCACTGTTTCTCTTTTGAAATGTTGAACAATATCGTCTTTATTAAAATTTCTTTCCATAAATAATTCCTCCCTAAAATATTATTAATATAATATTATATTTCAAACAAATCAATGTCAAGAATATAAGTAATAAAGTCTCACTCTAAACTTATATACTTTTATTTTGCGTATATAGCCTATTTGTATACCAACACCTATTTAAATATATTTAAAATGATTCAGGTTATCTCTTGTATCTTTCAACAAATTCATCATATATTGTTCCATATAATCCCAATCCGGATTTCCATTTTTATCTATTGGTAATTTAATTGTTTTTCTTTTTATTTTATTTGGAATCATTCCATCTGAAAAGGAATATTTACTCGAAAATGTTGCTTCTAGAATAGTCTTAATATACAAGCAAGCATATTTAGATATAGTAGAAGTATCTATATAATACATCTTATTTCCTGTTATATATGGTTCTGGTTGATAGAAAAAATTTGCATTTTCAGCGCCAAACGATATTGTATTTGCTGGATTCACATTAAAATATGGTTCTTTTATAACATATTTATTTAATCCATTATTTAATTTACTCCTAGTGACATATGCTATACTTTCACTTAATCCATCAGCATCTTTTACATTCTTTTGATGATATGCAGTTGAATTAACAAACTTAAATAAATCCTCCAAAACAAACTCTTTCCATTTTATTATATTGACTTTTTTAAATTTATTGCTTTCAATATTTAAACCTTTTAACGATTCATTCACATTTTCTTCAATAGTTTTCATATACTGTTCCATGTATTTCCAGTCTGGATTGATTTGTTCGTCAACCGGTAATAAAATTTTTTCTTTTTTTAATAATGTTGAGGAACACATCGTAGAAAAAGAATATCTTTCATTAAAACTTTTTTTAAATATACTTACCAAGAATAATCCTATATTTTTAGTAAGCTTAAATTTAGGTATCAAAATATTTACTCTACCATGAGATACAGCATAATAATTAGTTATTTGGTAAAAAGCTTGTCCAAACATATCTATTGTAATTGTATTCTTATCAAATAATGTTGCCTTAGGTTGTTCTTCTATATACATTACTATTCCATTATTTGTTTTTCCTGAAGAAATTAGTGGTATATTTCCTTCAATCAATTTCCCTGGTTGTAAATCATCTCTTGATAATTTAACTTCAAACAAATCACTAATATTAAACTCTTTCCATTTTTTTATATCAATCTTATTCTTCATCTTTGATATCACCCTTTAATGTAATAACATAGTCTTCACCATCTTCAGCAACTTTGCTTGAATACATTACCTTTTCAATTAATTTATCTGAAAATTTCTTTGCATCAATTCCTTCACGATACATTATATAATCCATCATTGTCTTAGTGAAATCTTCCTCATATATTTCAAATTCTTTTTCCGGCATTTGATAACTTAAATGTTCTTCTGGTTTAATCCATTGTATTGTATCATCACCACTTTGTTTATGTATAATATCAACAAATTTATCTTCTATTTCTTGCCACCTATCTTTAATGTCATGTCTTCCTTGATTCTTAACTGTTTCAAGCCCATCGTCTTCAATATAACAAGTAAATATTTCTTTGTTATTTTGTGGTATTCCCGCCTCAAAGATAAATACTGAAGTTGTTACCCCTTCTGAAAATACTTTTTCTGGAAGCTTAATTATTTTTTGTAGCTGATGATGTTTTAATATAGATGCGCTGTTATCTTTTTCTAACTTTTTATCTGGCAAAATAAATGCACACATTGTATGTTGTGGCACATTATCTAATACATTTTCAACTATTTTTAGACATCCATATTTTCTCTCAAATGGAGGATTCATTAAAACTTTAGTTATTTTCTTGTCTCTAATCCATTCTCCAGCTTTTAAAGTTCTACTATCCAATTGTTCTAAATTTGTTTTCCCATCTTTATGTATAAGCATATTAGCACAAGCAAGTGCAAATATTTCTCTATCAAATTCTATTCCAAATAATTGCTGACTTTTTATTTTTTTAGCTTTATCAGTTTGTATTCCACCAGATTCTTTAATCATATTACTCATTGATTTAACTAAGAAACCTCCTGATCCACAAGCTGCATCCAAAACTCTATCATCTTGATGAACATCTATTAATCTATACATAAAAGAAGTAACATGTTCTGGAGTAAATACTTGACCGCTTTCTGATTTCTTCTTATACCTATTAAACTCATTAAAGAAAATTCCCATAACATCTTCTCCATTCCAATAATCTGAATTAACACATTCAGATATTTCAGAAATCCATTCAATAAAATTATCTATTGCTTCTTGATTATCTGTTGAATTCATTTTAATTTCAAAATATACTTCAAGTAATATATCTAATTTTTGATTTTGTTTTCTATCTTCTTCTAATGATTTTGATAGTGTTGAATGTATTAACGTATGAAACGTTGGATAATTCATACCTTTTATAAAAATAGCTCCATATCTTTTAGCAACCAAAGCACATGCTGTAAAAATCATTCTATGATATAGGTTCTTAATCCCAAATTCAGTATGAAGAGAGTCATTTATTTTTTTAGTTAATGCATAAATTTTTTGTTTATCAATTTTATTTATTTTAAATAAAGATATATAGTATTCTTTATTCTGTAATTTATTAACTGTTTCAATCACCTCATTATTCTTTAAAACAATTACATCAATTCCATTATATAAAATTCCTATTACCTTGTTATATTTTTCTAAAACAATATTACAATTTTTAACTATTTCATCTATATAGTTTTCTAATTTTTGATTTGAATTTTTAGTCTCCAATATAATAGCAATATCCTCATTACTATCCGGAAGATACCAACCATCTGGTCTATCTTTTACACCAATAAATCCTAATTGATTAAATGATGTTAATTGACCAACGCCTGCTTTAACATTATCTGTAGTTTCAAATTTTAATATTTTTGCTGCTTGGTCTCTTACTTGATCTTCTGTCATATTAATGCCCATATTATTCCCCTATTATCTTCATTTTTCAAATTAATTTTATGATATCATTAGATGAATTTACAAGTAATGTAACTAAACTTTAATAAGTTCAGAAAAAGTAGATGAACTAACATCCTTAGGAATAATACTTTTACAAGTTTCATTAGAAAGTAATTCTAGTAAAACATTTCTTACAGATATTAAATCTTTAGAAGATAATTTCTTAATTAATACTTTTCTACTTTTCACCCTTTTTCCCCACCATTTTGGAATATTTAATTTTCCATTGTATGTGTATCTATATATAATTTGGTATCTTATTTTAATACCCTTATTTTCTAATTCTAACCTTTTAGAAATTTGTTACGGAACCCAAAAGAACTCAGTAAGATATTTTCTTAATAATGCTACTAATTTTTGATTATTATAAATACACTTATAACTCTTTCTAACCTTTCTTAAGAAAAGATATCTTTCTTGCACTTAATCCTAATTCGTTTAAAATTAATATAATTTTTCTTTCTATCATAATAAAATATTTAAATACTTTCATAAAATCTCATTTAATATATGTTTTGTTCTAATACTATTAAAACAAGTTTTATGAAATCTTTAAATCTTACATTTCAAATGTAAATCTATCTTCTTAATCTTTTTTATCAAGCTAAACTTTCAAACCATTTTTTAAATCTATAAACAAAAAGATTATCTCTTAATAATGTGAGATAATCTTTTCACTTTTTTATTCAATTATTTTTTATCTTTCCCACAACAGTTCTTGTATTTCTTACCACTTCCACAAGGACATTTTTCGTTTCTACCAACTTTTATTTCCTTGTTTACTACTGGTGTACCTTTTTCTGTTTTTGGTTTAGGTGGTTCTTTATCTATATGAACACCTTGTCCTACAAGTTCTCCTGTTATTTCAACACTTTGTGTTCTTTCAGCATGTTCATCTTTGTATACATGCATCATAAGTTTAGTTATTTCAAGCTTAATTTCTGTTATCATTTCTTCAAACATGTATGTACCTTCGATTCTATATTGTACAACTGGATCTTTTTGTGCATATCCTCTAAGTCCAATACCATTTCTTAGGTCTTCCATATTATCTAAATGTTCCATCCACTTATCATCAACAACTTTAAGCATTACTACTCTTTCAAGTTCTGCAAAATCTTTTCCTATTTGTTCTTTCTTTTCTTTTAAGATTTCTAATGCTTTTTCTTTTAATTGTTTTCTTAATATTTCATGGTTTATTATAGCTTTTTTAGATTTTGATTCTTTCTTTTCTTTTTTCTTTTTCTTATCTTTTTTATCTGATTTTTCTTCAGTTTTTTCAGATTTTTCTTCTTTAACCTCTTCAACCTTTTCTTTTTCTAATTCTGGAACAGAATCAATTGTTAAAAGGTTTATAATTTCTTGTTTAAATAATGCCTTATTTAGCTTATTGTTTTCAATATCATCTTGATATGTATTTACTATTTCATCAACAGTATCTTCAACCATTTTTTGAATAATATCATCAACATCTTCACCATCTAATACAATTCTTCTTTGTGCATAAATTATTTCTCTTTGTGCATTCATAACATCATCATAGTTAAGAGTTCTTTTTCTACTGTCAAAGTTTATACCTTCAACCCTTTTTTGTGCATTTTCTAAAGCTTTAGATATGAATCCTACTTGAATTGGCATAGTTTCATCTATTGCAAGCTTATCATAGAATCTTGCTACATGGTCTCCACCAAATATATGCATTAATTTATCATCTAATGATAGATAGAATATTGATTCTCCTGGATCTCCTTGACGTCCACTTCTACCTCTTAACTGATTATCAATTCTTCTTGAATCATGTCTTTCAGTACCTATTATCTTAAGACCACCAGCTTCAACAACTTTTTCTTTTTCTTCTTCTATTTCATCTTTAAACTTCTTATTTAAATCTCTATATTCTTTTCTAAGTTCTAAGATATATTCATCATCAGTATCATTATATGCTGTAGCTTCTGCTATCTCTGCTTCTGTTCTACCTTTTCTTCTCATTTCTTCAATAGCTAAAAATTCACTATTCCCTCCAAGCATAATGTCAGTACCACGTCCTGCCATGTTTGTTGCTATTGTTATTGCTCCATATTTACCTGCTTGTGCTACTATTTCTGCTTCTTTTTCATGATTTTTAGCATTTAAAACTTCATGTTTTAATCCTTCTTTTTTAAGAAGTTTACTTATTTTTTCAGAATTTTCTATAGATGCTGTACCTACAAGTACTGGTTGTCCTTTTTCATGTGCATCTTTTATTTCTTCTATAACTGCTTTAAATTTAGAATCTTCTGTTTTGTATATTATATCATCATTATCTTTTCTAATTACTGGTAAATTTGTTGGTATTGTAACAACATCAAGATTATATATTTCTTTAAATTCTTTATCTTCTGTCATTGCAGTACCAGTCATACCTGCTAACTTATCATATATTCTAAAGAAGTTTTGGAATGTTATTGTTGCAAGTGTTTTTGATTCATCTGCAATTCTTACTTGTTCTTTAGCTTCTATAGCTTGGTGTAGTCCGGTTAGAATATCTTCTTCCTTCCATTATACGACCTGTAAATTCATCAACTATTAGTACTTCTCCATCTTTAACTATATAGTCAATATCATTTCTCATAATACCATGTGCTTGAAGTGCTTGATTAATATTATGAACTATATCTGCATTATCAAGTTCATTTAAGTTATCAAGTCCAAAATATTCTTCTGCTTTTTTTGCACCTTTTCCTGTAAGTGTTGCAGTTCTATTTTTTAAGTTTACTACATAATCATATTTATCTAATTCTTCTGCTTGTTCTTTATTCTTAGAATCTTCTTCTATAATTTCTTTCTTTTCTAATGTTCTTACAAAACTATCTGCTTTTTTGTATAAGTCTGTAGATTTTGTACTTCTACCAGAGATTATAAGTGGTGTTCTAGCTTCATCAATTAATATTGAGTCAATTTCGTCTACTATTGCATAATTAAGTGGTCTTTGTACCATATCTTCTTTGTATATAACCATATTATCTCTTAAATAATCAAATCCAAGTTCATTATTTGTTGTATACATTATATCTGCTTGATATTGTTTTCTCTTTTGGTTTGAATTCATTTGATTTAAATTAAGTCCAACTGTCATTCCTAAGAATTTGAAGATTTTACCCATCCATTCACTATCACGTTTTGCAAGATATTCGTTAACTGTAACAATATGAACACCTTTTCCTGTTAATGCATTTAAATATGCAGGTAATGTTTCTACTAATGTTTTACCTTCACCTGTTTTCATTTCTGCAATTCTTCCTTGATGTAATATTATCCCACCAATTAACTGAACATCATAATGTCTAAGACCTATAGCTCTTTTTGATGCTTCACGAACTACTGCAAAAGCTTCTGGTAAAATATCATCTAAAGTTTTACCATTTGCTAATTGTTCTTTAAAATATTCTGTTTTCTTAGATAATTCTGAATCACTAAGTTTTTCCATTTCTTTTTCTAGATCATTAATCTTTTTTACTAATGGTTGTATTCTTTTAACTTCTCTATCACTATATGATTTAAATATCTTTTTTAATATTCCCATTTTTTAAGTTTACCTTTCTTTCTTAAACTTAGCTATGTCAATAGCTAAAACAATATTTTTATAATATCATACTATTTTTGTTTTTTCTACTATTTACGCTATTTTTATTATACCTACAAAAAAATAGATTATACAAGTATCTTTCTTATATAATCTATTTATTTTATTTATATATCTGTTCCAAGTTCTCTCTTCTTTTCACAAAACTCACTTAACTTACATTCACTACATTTAGGGTTTTGTGGTCTACAATATTCTCTTCCTACAACCCAAAATGGAAGTGTTAAAGAACCTGGAAAGTTCTTACATATGAATCTTGCTTTTTCTGTCACCTCTTTTATATTATCTTTTTCTACAAGTCCCATCCTTAAAAACACTCTTCTTACATGTACATCATATGCAATATCTATACATGATAAATTTTCTAAAGAAACTCCAAAATCTCTTACCAAAAGAAGTGTTCCAAGTGCTGCTTTTTTATGACTTATTCCTTTAAATTTTTCTAACTCTTTAACAATAATTTCAGCATCCTTATTATCTTTCCACATATTTGAAATATCTGAAGAATATTCATTTACCACTTTTTCTATAGCAGTATATATGTATTCTGCCATTTTTCTTGGATATCTATGAAGTGCTGGCTTTTCTTTTATTATATTTTCTAAAGATTCCACACTTTCTTCTTTTAATATTCTCTCAAAATCAAAATATCCTAATCTTTTTTCTAAATTATATGGAAGTCTCCATGCCATTTCTGTTTTTACAGATTGGTCTGCTATAAGGCCTAGAAGAAATGCATTCCAATTAGTTTTTAATAAATCACTTTCTTCTTTTTTAAGCATGTTTTCACTTAATATACTATAATCTTTTATAACATCTTTTGCTATTTCTTTACATTTTTCATCTAAAGTCATTTTTTCTTCCTTATCTATAATTTATCTATAATAATTATAATCCTTAATTTCTCATATACTGTATATAATATAAACTATTCAATACATATTATATATTATAAAATACAAGCTTTCTATATATAATTTTCTATATCCATGATATAAAAAAAAGAAATTAAAATATGTATTAACTTCTTTTATTTTTCTTAAATTAACTATATATTTAACTTCTTTTTTCCTATATTATCCTATAAATTTATTTATATTTTTAAACTATTCTTTTGCTTTTAAATTGAAGAACATTTTAATAATATTACTTACTAAGCTATTATCATATTTCTTCTCATCTCTTCAAATTTGTACTTCATTTAATTGTGTACTTAAATTTGTATCTTGCTCTAAAGCTTGTTCTAACTCTTTTTCTATTTCTTCTTGATCTTTTTCTTTTAGATATTTTATTATATTAGAAAACTTCATCCCGTTTGATGCTTTTATTAAAACTATATCATTTTCTTTTAATATATCTAAATTTTTTATAATTTCATTATAGTCTGTATAATGGAATACTTTTCTTTCTTCTTCCATATTTTGTTCTATAATATCTTTTTGAAGTTCTTCCATTATTACTTTAGAATTTTCACCTGCTGTAATTACAATATCATATCCTTTTAATGTTAAATAATCTGCAATTTCCTTATGATATCTTTCTGAAAATTCACCAAGTTCTAATATATCACCTAAAATATATATTTTTCTTCCTTCTTCTTGTTTTATACTGCTTATAACATCAATAGCTGCTTTTACAGACTCATAGCTTGCATTATATGTATCATCATATATTGTTATATTTTTACCTATAACAAATTTATCCATTCTATGTTCTGTTACCTTCATATTTACTAATGCTTTCCTTATATTTTCTAGTTTTATATCAAATATTTTGGAAATTACTATTGCTACAAGTGAATTATATACATTATGAATTCCAACAGTATTTATTTCAAATTCAAACTCTATATCTTGTATTTTAACCTTTATTTTTGTGCTTGTTTCAGTCTTTTCTATTATTTCACCAACAAAATCTGCATTTTTGTTTTCTATACCATATGTTATTAGTGTGATATTTTTTCCTAAGTTTGATGTATATTTATCAAAATTTTCTATAACTGTTTTAAGCATCTTATCATCTGCATTTAAAATTAAGAAACCATTATCTCTTATACCAGATATAATTTCCATCTTTGCTGATAATATATTTTCAACACTTCCGAAGTTTTCCTATATGTGATGATCCAATATTTGTAATTACCCCTATATATGGTTTAACCATTTTTGAAAGTTTTTGAATTTGTCCGTAGACCATCCATTCCCATTTCTATAACCGCAAGTTCTTCATTTTCAATTTGACTACAAGTTATAGGTAAACCTCTCATCCCATTAAAATTTTTCTTTGTTTTAAAAACAGTATGTTCTGTTTCCAAAACATGTGAAACAATTTCTCTTGTAGAAGTTTTTCCGAACACTTCCGTGTTATCGCAATAACCTTTGTATCTATCTCATCCATCTTATAATCAATTATATTTTGTAATGCTTTTAATGAATCTGGTGTATATAATATATTACATTTTTTCTTAACAATTTCATCTGTTATTTCTATATCTCTATCATTAACAATACAAGTAGATGCTCCTGCTTGTATTGCATTTGCTACAAACTTATTTCCATCTACATTATCACCTTTAAAAGCAATAAATGTATCCCCTCTTGATATTAATCTTGTATCTTGCTTTATCTCATGGATCTCATCATCATAATTACCGGTAAAGAAGTTCTCCATCTATAATACCAGTTATCTCTTTTATTTTCATAATAAAATATATATTCTCCTTCTTACTATATATTAAAAATAATATAATACACTATATATGATATATAGATTAAGGCTATTTGTCAAATTTTAGTCTTTTTAAACATCTTCACAACAAATCCTATATATTTCTTTTATATCACATTTCTAATATTATTTTAATTCTCTAGACATTTTTAAATTAAAGATATACTATATAATTACAATCTAAATATAGTATGAAAGATGAATAGGAGATTATTTATGGATTATATTACAATATTAATAATAGTTGGTGCTATCTTAGCAATACTATTAGTATATACTTTTATTTATTATAATATTAGTATAAGTAAAAAAATAATGATTGAAGAGGCTTTTTCTATCATGGATGTACAATTAAAAAAACGTTTTGATTTAGTTCGGAAACTTAGTTGAAATAGTTAAAGGCTATTCGAATCATGAAGAACAAGTTTTTACAAAAATTGCCGAATTAAGATCATCTAATTATGATTCTAAATCTATCAATGATAAGATTATTGAAAACAAAAATTTCTCAAGTATAATAGGTTCTCTTAATTTAACAGTAGAAAATTATCCAGAATTAAAAGCAAACGAAGAATACAAAAGACTTAGTGAAAACTTAATTATTATAGAAGATGAAATTGCATTATCAAGGAAATACTATAATGGTACAATTAGAGATTATCAAAAATTCACTAAAATATTTCCAAACAATTTGTTAGCAAAACTTTTGAAATCACCAGAATTTATTATGTTTGAAATTTCAGAAAATGAAAAAGAAAATATAAGGATATAATTAAAAAATAAAAAAACATATAAAGTTATCCACAATTTAATCAGATAATGTTTATATGTTTTTTTATTTTGATCCATATTTTTCATAAACTATATTTTAACTCTACTTTTAAATTCACTTTTAATTTTTGTTATCAAATTGTTATTGAAAAGATATTTATTTGTGATATAATGAAAACAATTCAGAAGATACGGGGTAAATTATGACATTTAAAGATTACTACAAAATACTTGGAATTGATAACATTAAAGTAACAAATGAAGAAATCAAAACAGCTTATAGAAATCAAGCCAAAAAATTTCATCCAGATATAAATAAAGAAAGTACGGGTGAAATTATAAAAGATATAAATGAGGCATATAAAATACTTTCAAATCCTCAAACCAAGAAAAAATATGATAAATTATGGAATGGATATATTGGTAGAACAAAAAAAGAAAATATTTCTTTCATTACAGAAGAACGTAAAAATACAATGCTAGAAGAATTATCAAATATATTCTTTGGAAATACTTTTAAAAAACACAGTTTATATAAAGAAAAAAGAGAAGATACTTCTTTAAATACAGAAATAACTCTAAAATTATCTATTAAAGAAGCATATCTTGGTACTACAAAAATCATAAAAACAAAAGATGACCAAAAAGATCTAGAAATACCAAAAAATACAAAAAATAATGATATACATATATTAAAATACATGGGTAAAAAAAGTAATGATCCTTTTAAATTTCCAGGAGACCTATATGTTAGAATATCTATAGAAAATGATGAGATCTTTAAATTAAAAGGTCTAAATATCATAAGTAATCTTAATCTTACTCCTGCAGAAGCAATTTTAGGTACAAATATAGAGTTTGATTTCTTTGGTGAACTTATTTCTATAATAGTTCCACCATTTACTCCAAATCAAAAAGAATTCAAACTAAAAAACAAGGGATTCTCTTCTTCAAATCAAAAAGGTGATTTAATATTAATAGCAAATATAGTAATACCTTCATCTATCTCTAAAGAAGAAGAAAAATTATATAATAAAATACGAACTATAGAAAAAAATGCAAAACATGATAAAAAATAGGGCTATAACATATTAGTCTTATTTTTTTATTTCATTTCATTTACATAATTAGTATTTTGTGTTATTATTTTATTAAATAATATACTAATAAATAACTATATTAAGTTGTTTATTATAAAAAAATTAAAGGATGTGATGACCATGAAAAATAAATTTTTCAAACAAGTTGTTTTTTTAGGTAGTACTGTTTTCTTATTGTTAATTAGTTCATTTATTACATTTGGTGGACCTGAAAAATGTTCACCAAGTAATTATAAATTCACTAAGAAATATGACAAAATTACTGATTCGCTTCTTCCAAATGATATTTGGCGGAATGAGAAAGAAAGAAAACTTTTTTTCGATTGTGTTCAATCTGAAGAAAAGTTTGTAAAAGAAGTAATTGGTGAGAACCAGTCAATACCTTTCAAAGCTAATATGAGCCTTCAGTTTAGTCCAGAAGGAACGGGTAAAATAATGTCTGGTAATAGAAGAAATTTAAGGGTTTATCCCATAGAGGTGGAGGTAAATCCTGGTGAAGAATATCTTGCAATTGTTCAATACCTTGAGGGGATGTCCTTTGCTAGCATGATCCCATATTATAGTAGTGATGCTATAGAATGGGAACAAACTAATAATGGTCCTTTCTTTGCAGGAGCATGGGACTTCCATATTCAAGCAAATGGTACTGTATATTATCCAAGATTCTGGGATACTATAAAATTTAGAGTAAGAAAAACATATTCTAACGGAAAGCCAGTAAAAAAGGCTATAGTCCGTTTTATGTTGTCACTTGCATATATGGAAGAAAATAAATCTTCCTTATTCGCAGTGATACATTCCAGTGAACCATCTGTTTCGATCTTTCGTGCAACTCCGCGAAGAGATGCGACTAAAATAACTAGAGATGGTAAATTTTATTAACTGCTTTAAACTCTAAGTCTTAAATATGACTTAGAGTTTTTTATTATGCTTTTTAGTTTTCTATTTTATCTACTCATTTTTTATATTTTTGTAATTTATGTTTTATTTACTATCTTTTATGGTATAATACAAATATATTAATATTAAAGGAGACTATTAAATGGAAACCAAAAAGAAAAAAGTAATTATATTTTATGGATCATTTGGAGGAGGTCATCTTTCTGCAGCCAGAGCATTAAAAGCAGTTTTAGAAGATAAATATAACTGTTATGTTGAATTAGTAGATGGACTTGAATATGTTGCACCTATTCTAAATAAAATTTCAGTTTCTTTTTATAATGCAATATCTAGGAATACTCCTAAACTTTGGGGAGCATTTTACAATAATGCAAACAAAGATAATAGTGTTACAGATATAGTTTTAAGACAAACTCTAAGATGGTATAGAATTAGATTATATAGAATTATAAAACAGGTGGAGCCTGATCAAATCATATGTACACACCCTTTCCCTGCAATAATGTGCGCACATATAGCAAGAAAAGGTAAAATTAATATGCCTATCTCAAATATTTTAACAGACTTTGAACCACATGGACTTTGGTATGTACTTCCAGAATATCTAAAATATTTCTTTGTTCCTACAGAAGACATGAAAAAAGCTCTAATAGAAAAAGGTATTAAAGAATCTCAAGTACATGTTACAGGAATTCCAATAAACCCTATCTTTTGTAAGGATTTAACAAAAGATGAAATAGAAGAAACATATAAAGAATTTGAAATTCCTAAAGAAAAGAAAAATTTTATATTTTTTGGTCGGTGGTGAGTTTGGGTTATCAAATACAATTAATATTGAAATCTTTAAAAAATTAACTAAAAAATTACCTGAATTTCATTTTGTATGTATATCTGGTAAAAACCCTGAATTATATTCAATGTTTGAAAAAACAATTAAAGAAGAAAATATAAATAATACAACATTAATTAACTATACAACTCATATTTCTAGACTAATGAAAGTATCATCAGCTATTTTCTCAAAACCTGGTGGACTTACAACATCTGAATCATTATCCCAAGGATTACCAATGTTTATGATAAACCCTCTTCCAGGTCAAGAGGTAGCAAACCAAAATTATATTGAAAACATTGGTGCTGGTATACTTATAAACAAAGAAAACCTAGATATGTTAATTGATAGACTAAAAACAGATGAAAACTATCTATCTAGATTATCTGCAAATGCCAAAAAATTTGGTAAACCATATGCTGCAGATACTATATGTAAGATAATATTTGATTTAAATTAAACTTTAATAAAAAACAAACTTAAAATTATATTTAAGTTTGTTTTTTCATATATCAATTTTATATATAATCTTTCTATTTTATTATATATAGATCACTACTTTCTTCTCTTCCAAGAACTTTTATTTCAATATTATCTATCTTTATATCCTCATTTTCTTCTCTCAAAAATTTCAATTCATTTTCTATTGTTTGATATGCAATCTTTTCTGTATTAGTTTCCTTACTTAAATGTCCTAATAATATTTTTTCTGTTCCATTTTTTGCTAATTCTTTTGCTAAAAATCCTGCTTCTTCATTTGATAAATGACCATATCTCCCCATTATCCTTTTCTTTAAATAACTTGGGTATCTAGATAATCTTAATAAATTTTCTTCATAATTTGCTTCTATCACTGCAATTTTACTTCCCTTAAGTGTTTCTAATATAGAATCTGTTATTTCACCTACATCTGTAAAAACAGAAACCTTATTTCCATCTACATCCTTAAAACTATACATAACTGGATCAATTGCATCATGTGATATTTTAACACTTTTTATCTTTGCATCTCCTATTTCAAACTTATCTCCTGCTTTAAATGTAATAATATTTTCTTCTATAATATTATCTACTAAATTCGAAACCTCTGTTTTTGTCTTATCTGTCATATATATTCTTTTATCATGTTTCTTACATAACATTTTCAACCCTTGTATATGATCTGAATGTTCATGTGTTATTAATATTGCATCAATTTCTTCTATTTTCTCATCAATTTTTTCTAAAGCATCTGTAATCTTTTTTAAACTTTTCCCCATATCTAATAATATTTTTTTACCATCTATATTTACATAATAACAATTTCCAGAACTTCCACTATATAACGAACAAAATTTAATCATTATCTTCTCCTTTGTTTAACATTAATATTATAACATATAATTTTTGTTTTTTAACAAGTTTTAAGTTATAATTAATTTATTAACTACTAATAGGAAAATGGGAGGATTTAATGGACATATCATCTAATATTAATATATATAATCATAACAATAATAATACTGATATAATTAAATTTAATAATAATATAGAAACTGAGGCTTTAGAGAAAATATATTTAGATTACAGTATATTTCAAAATAATAATTTCTTTAAATTTGGAATAGATAGTTTTATGCTTTCTAAGTTCTTTTTAGAAAACACAACTATTAAACATAATAATATCGCCGATTTTTGTTCTGGATCAGGTATTATCGGTATATTTTCTTATTTAAATATATTACATAATTCTTATCACACTCAAAACATATCACTAAAAAAAACACATATAGATGATGTAAGAATTGATTTTTTTGAAATTCAAAACTATTTTGCAAATCTAAATTATAGGAACTGTAATAATATATATAATCAAATATTACATAATATTAAAATTGATACTAATTTAGATATATTAAAAAACTTCAAAAACCCATTTAATATATATAATATTAATATTAATAATATACAATTAGATATGAATTTTAAAAACAAATATTCTTGTATATTATCAAATCCTCCATACATGAAAGAAAACAAGGGTATAACAACAAATTCAAAAGAAAAAGATATTGCCAAAATAGCCACTAAAAATTTCTTAGACTCTTTTTTTAGTACTGCAAAGTTTTGTTTAAAAGATAAAGGTGAACTATTTATGGTACATAAACCTGAAAACTTATCAGAAATAATAATAATAGCAGATAAATATAATATTGAATTAAAATCACTTCAATTTATAATAAATTCAAATAATAAACAACCTTCCCTATTTTTAGCTAAATTTATAAAAAATGGTAACAAGTTTTTAAAAATACTACCAATAAAATCAATTAATTAAAGGAATATATTATGGAAATAAATAATAAAGGAATACTATATATAGTACCAACTCCAATTCGGAAATTTACAAGATATAACTCTAAGAGCAATTAATGTTTTACAAAATGTTGATTACATACTATGTGAAGATACTAGAATATCAATAAAATTATTAAATCATCTTAACATAAATAAACAATTAATTTCATTTAATAAAGATAATGAACATATTAAATATAAGGATATTATCGAAGATTTAATTAACAATAAGAAAATAGCACTAATATCAGATGCTGGTACTCCTGGCATATCAGATCCTGGACATATCTTGATAAATACATGTATTAAAAATAATATACAAACACAAGTATTACCAGGACCAACAGCATTTGTTCCAGCACTTGTAAATTCAGGCTTTGATACAACCCATTTCAATTTCTATGGTTTTTTGAAAAATAGAAATGAAAAGAAAAAACAGGAATTAAGTAAAGTATTAGCCTTAACCTCAACAACAATATTATATGAATCACCATTTAGAATTATAGAAACATTAGAATTAATCGAAGAGATTTCTTCTAATAGAAATTTATGTATTGCAAGAGAAATTTCCAAACTACATGAAGAATATTTATATGGTACAGCTAAACAGCTTCTTCCTAAAATTACTGAAAAAGGCGAATTTGTCATAATCATTTCTAAGAATCAAGATAACATTATTAACTTCTCTAATCTAACATTAGATGAACATTATAATTATTACAAATCGCAAGGATTTAATAAAAAAGAAATTATAAAAAAAATATCAACTGATTTACATGTTCATAAAAGTGAAATTTATAAGCTTTTAATCGATTTTGATTGATTCTTTAAAAATAAAAATTCTTGATTTCCGAAGGATTTCAAGACTTTTTTTGTACTTATTTTTCCATTATATTTTTATATTGAATTTTACTCAAAATTCTTATTATTTTGTTATTATTATAACCGATATTTTTAATATTTTATCATTTTTCTTATCTTATTCATTCTATTTCTATTATTTTTATCATAATCTTAGATTAATTTTACAAATTTTATCGTTTTTTTACAATAATCTCCCCCTATAACATTATATTTTTTATATTATTTTATTCTTTTATTTTAAAACTCATTATAATTTTTCATTTGAATTCCGTAGCTTTCAGGCATTTTTATCTTATTTTCACATATTTTTTCTACGCTAAATTTTTATATTTTTTTTACTTTTTAATATAATCATTTTTTTATTTAAAATAATTACATCAATAAAATTATGATTCTTATTTTTAACTAGTATTAATTAAAAATCCTTGACAATTAATTTTTACTTTGTTATACTATTTTTGTTATTTATTGGAGAGATGGTCGAGTGGTTGAAGGCACCAGTCTTGAAAATTGGCATAGGGTAACTCCCTATCGTGGGTTCGAATCCCACTCTCTCCGCCAAAGTCAAAAGCTTTACATTTTATGTAAAGCTTTTTTGTTTTATATTTATATCTACATACACATATTTCTTTATTATTCTTCTATAATTTTTACTCTTCATAATAAAAAAGATAATTATTATACATATCTAATCTATATCTAGATTAAATATTATCTTCTAATTATCTAATTATCTCACAATTATATTCTCTTATAGTCTTTCTTTTCTTTAACTTCAACTACTATCTTATCATCTTTTATACTTAATATTGTATTTTCCTCATATAATCCTAATTCTATTATTTTATCTGCAATCCTAACTTGAGCATTTTCTACTTCTTTTGCACCTACAAAAGCTTTTTTATTTCCTGTTGCACCTGCATGTGCCAAACCTCTTAATGTTCCAAGCACTATTATATTTCCACTTGCTATTAATTGTCCACCACTATTTAAGTCTCCTAATAATACAATACTTCCTAAATATTCTTCTCTTATCCCAGATCTTATAGAATGTTTTATATATTTTGTATTTGAAATATTTTCATCTTTTTCAAATAACTCTTTTATTGAAAATAATCCAAGCTCTTTTCCTGAATCTACGAATTCTATAATTATGTTACTTAATAAGTTTTCCATTCCAACTTTTAATGTTTTTTCAATAACACTTCTTTCATTATCATTAAATACTTTTCCTATTATATCTATATATACCAAATTTGCTTCATAATTATTATTTTTGTCATTAAATATTTCTAATATCTTTTCTATTATTATTTCTTTTTTATCAATTAACTCATCAATTATCTCTATAATAGTACTTTCTTTAAAAAGATTAAGTTCTATCTTTCTATTATCAGAATCTACATTTAAAATAATATGATCATTCTCCATACTCACCAACTTTAATTTTACTTTACTATATTTCTCTTCTTCCTTCTAATGCTCTACTTAAAGTTACTTCATCTACATATTCTAAATCTCCCCCTACTGGTATTCCATGTGCAATTCTGGTAACTTTAACATTGTATGTTTTTAAAAGTTTAGCTATATATACTGCTGTTGTTTCACCTTCTATCCTAGGATTTGTTGCAAGTATAACCTCTTTTATATTATCTTCTGTAATTCTTATAATTAATTCTTTTATATGTAAATCTTCTGGTTTTACACCATTCATTGGTGACAAACTTCCACCCAATACATGGTATAATCCATTATATTCTCCTGTTCTTTCCATAGCAATTATGTTACGTACATCTTCTACAACACATAAAAGCTCTCTATTTCTTTTTTCATTTTCACAAATATAACAAGGATCTGTATCTGAGATATTAAAACATTTTGAGCATACCTTCAAGCTTTTTTTTGCATCAACTATCGAATTTAAAAAGCTTTGAACCTCCTTGTTATTTTCTTGTATTATGTGAAATGCCAATCTTTCTGCTGTCTTTTTACCTATCCCTGGTAATTTAGCAAATCCTTCTATTACTCTTTCTATTGATGGTGAAAATTCCATTATAATCCCATTCCTGGTATGCTCATTCCTTTAGTCATTTCTTGTTCTTCATTATCTATTTGTTTTAGTAAGTCATTAATACAAACCATTAACACATCTTGTAACATTTCTTTTTCTTCTTTATCTAATAATTCTTCTGCTACATTTAACTCTAACAATTCTCTTTTTCCATTCATCTTAGCTGATACTGCACCACCACCTGCAACAGATTCAAATACTTTTTCTTGTATCTCCTTTTGAGATTTTTGCATATCTGATTGCATCTTTTGTGCTTCTTTTAATAATTTATTTATGTTCATTCCTCCTGGAAACCCCATTCCCGGAAATCCTTTTCTTCCCATATTTTTTATTCCTTTCTTCTTTTTCAACTTATATATTACTATTTTTCTTTTACATATTCAACTATATATTCTTTACCTGTAGTATTTTTTATTGCATCTTTTATAATTTTCAAGTTTTCTTTAGTTAATATATCTCCACTCAATTCCATTTTTGATACTAAATATGCATTATTTTCTTTTACGTAAATTTCTATATTATTTAACAAAACAAATAATTTCATTTCTTTGTTCACAAGCATATATTTTCTTATTGCTAACATGTCAAGTTTTTCTTTTTTATCTAATATTTTATTTTGACTTGATATGTCATTTTTCTCTATACTACTTTCTTCTATTACTTTTTTTTCATTTTTATGTTTTCCAACATTTACATTGATTTTGTTATTATTACTTATAGCCTTATCCATATGTTGCTCTACATTATGGATGCTTTTATTTTTTCCTTCTAAGACCTTTCTATCTTTTTCCATAACTGAATTATTATTTCCAGCTAAATTCATAAGTGCTGCTATAAGCATAATTCTTTTATTTTCCATGTTTTTCATTAACATAATTATATTTAAAACTTCTTTTATAATTTTATATATTCTAAACTTATCTATATTCATATATTTTTCTAACATTTTTCTTTCATGTTCTGTATATAATCCTAGAAGTTCTTTATCTTTTAAATATATACTTTCTAGTAATTTTAATAATTCTGTTATATAACTTTCTGGCTCTTTACCTTCATCCATTAATTCATTTGATATTTTTAATGTCTTATTTATGTCTCCTTCTATTACTGCTCCTAATATATCTATCATTTTTTCCATACTAGGTAGTCCTACTGTTTCTCTAACTGCCTCTTTATCTATCTTTCCCTCTAAATTACTGACACTTTCAAGGATTGATATTCCGGTCTCTCATTGATCCATTTGCTAAGTTTGCTATTAATACTAATGCATCATCATCTATATCAATATTAGTTTCATTAGCAATTTTATGTAATCTTTTCATTATCTTTTCTTCAGAGATTCTCATAAATTCAAATCTTTGACATCTTGATATAATAGTTGCAGGAAGCTTTTGAGGTTCTGTAGTTGCAAGTATAAATTTAACATGTTCTGGTGGTTCTTCTAAAGTTTTTAACAAAGCATTAAAAGCTCCACTACTAAGCATATGTACTTCATCTATTATATACACCTTATATTTTAAATTTGTAGGTAAAAAATCTGTCTGTTCTTTTATAAGTCTTATGTCATCAACACCATTATTTGATGCAGCATCCATTTCAATGATATCTACATTTGTTCCTTCTGAAATACTTAAACATTCTTTACATTTCAAACAAGGATTCCCATCCTTATTATTAGTACAGTTTATAGCTTTTGCAAATATTTTTGCAATACTTGTTTTACCTGTTCCTCTAACTCCTGTAAAAAGGTAAGCATGTCCAATTTTATTTAATTTTATCTGATTTTTTATAATTTCAACTACTCTCTCTTGTCCAACAATTTCGTCAAAATTTTGTGGTCTATATTTTCTATATAATGATTGATACATAAAACTTCTCCTAACAAAATACCTTCTTCTTCATTGAAGGCACTTATTCACATAAAGGCAACTGCTTATCGCTGCTTTCTTTCGAACCTGACGAGATTCACAGTTCTTTATTGAAATGCCCTCAATGAAAAAGAAGGTTATTATCAATTATATTTATATAATATTTTAACTAATTTTGCAAATATTTTTTTACTATTTTTACCTTTTTTTCATTTTCTTCTTTAAAAAGTCCAAACTCTTTTCTTTCCATTCCTACTTTATCAATAGCCATATTGGTTTTATATTCTTCATTATTATCCATAATTATATTAATATCAAAATTTATTTTAGATAAATTATATTTTTCTATATCATTATTATTTTCTATCAACCCTTTTCCATATGTAACTATTTCATCTTTTTTTATTTTTTTCTCTGATATTTTTTCATGATATAATCTAAATCCAACTCTTATTTTTGAATTTTCCTCATTATTTTTATTTTCTATTTTAAACTCAATTTTATCGTTGTTTTCATTTGTTCCATCTTTATTCTCTACTATATTTTCTGTTATTGGAACTATTTTTATTTTTTTTACATCTTCAAATTCATTTTTTATATCAAATTTATCTAAAACTATACTTTTTATTTTATTGTTTTTTTCATCATTTAATTTTAAATCTATATATATATCATCAATTATTCCAATTTCTAACATTTCATTTTCTTTATCATTTTCTAATGTTTTTCTTTTTCCATCTAAAACTGTTATTATTGTATTTTTTTCTATTAAAAATGGTAATTTTTTATCCCCATTTATATATTCCCTATTCATATTTAAAGAATAATATACTGTAATAATAATTATTATTATTATACTTAATGTTACTCCTATAATATTCAAAGTTTTTTTATTTATATTATTTATATCAAATATCTTCTTTTTTTCTTTTCTTCTCATCTCTAAGCCTCTTAAAAAAAGTTTTTAATAATTCTTCACTTTCTTTTAAAAGAATTCCTTTCTCAATACATATTTTATGATTTGACTTTATATTATTTATATTAATTATACTCCCCATTGCACCTGTTTTGGGATCATTAGCTGCTATAACAGTTCTTGCTATTCTTACTTGCTGAAGTATCGAAGAACACATAAGACATGGTTCTAACGTAACATACATTGTAACATCATTTAATCTCCACGTATTATATTTTTTGCAATATTTATTTATAGCTATAATCTCTGCATGTCCCAGAGGATTATTCTTATTTTCTTTATTATTATGCCCTCTTGCAACAATCTTTCCTTCTTTTACCAAAACTGCCCCAACTGGTACCTCATTTTTTTTATATGATTTTTTAGCTTCTTTTAAAGCTTCTTTCATAAAAAATATATCTTTTTCTTCATCTGTTATATCATCAGTCATATCTATTATCCTGCTTTTCTCTGCTCTTTTGCTTTCAATATTCTTATATCTGCTCCCTTAAAATTATATCCATTAAACTCTCCAATAATTCTTGAAACAACTCTATCTGTATATACCTTATATATATCTTTTAAACTTAAATTTGTAGATATTATCATTGATTTTTGATTATTTATTCTAGAATTTATTATATTTAATATTTCTTCTTTTTTAGCTTCTGTTATATTTTCAGACCCAAAATCATCTAATATTAACAAATCTACTGTTGATAAAAAGTCTTCCATCTCATTATATTTTTTTATGTCTAAAACTTTATATTCCATTAATTTACTTAATAATTTAGGTGCTGTTTGATATAATACAGTATTTCCTTTTTTTAACAATTCTTGTCCTATAGCTTCAGACAAAAATGTCTTACCGAAGTCCTGTTTCTCCAATATATATAATATTTTTAATATTATTTTTAGTTTTTCCAAAATTTTTTATAAATTCTTTTGCACCATCATATGCTTTTTTTGCAAGCTCTCTTGGAGAATTTTTTTCATTTTCTTTTTTTTCTTCACTATAATAATCAAAAGAAAATTTTTCTAATATGTTTTCCCCATCAGATTTTAAATTTGAAATATTATAATTTATATTTATTATTTCTTGCACAAGACAATCACATTTTTTCCTTAAACCATTTTCAATAATATATCCTGTATCCTTACATTTCTTACAATCATATTTAGGCTCAAAATCAGAAATTTTTATTTTTTTATCTTTTATATATTTTTCTTTTTTTTCTTCTAATTTTTTGATTTCCTTATCTATATTAGATATTTCATCTATCTTTATAAATTCACCTTTATCTATGTTCTGTTTTTTTATAGTTAAATTTTTTATAGATTTTTGAAGATATAATTTAGCTATCTTTCTTTCAATTTCATCAAATTCTGGATATTTCCTATATAATTCTTTTTTTATAAGCTCATTTTCTTTCTCTTTTTTTTCTTTCTTTTTCTGATATGTAACCAGTATTTCTTCAAGAGTTTTTTTCATCTATTTGCTTCCTTTCGTTTTATCTAATAATTTATTTACTTATTTTAAAAAAGATCAAAAACCTGGAAATCTTCATATTTTCTTTGTTCTCTATTTTCTATATTATTTGAAGCTATATTATTCGTACTTTTTCTATTATTCTTTTCTTTTTTCTTCTCTTCTAATTTTTCTTTATTCTCTTTTTCATATTTTAAAATCTCTTCTGCAGTTTTTAATCCTTGTTGATACCATTCAGTAATAATCTTATCTAAATAATTAAATCCAACATTTTGGGCATTTATTGTTTTATCAATTACAAGTTTTATTTGTTCTTTATCATAATTATAATCAAATATCCATTTTTCAACAATTCTTTCTTGAGGTTTTGTAAGTGCTTTATGTAAATTAAGTTCTGTCTTTACAAATTTAATTATTTTTGATTTTTTGTCATAATTCACTATCTGTTTTGATAAATCATTAATTGTTATAACTCCTTTATCTGCCATAGATTTAACTACTGTTTCAACATAAGCTATTGGTTTAACTTCATCTGAAAAACAATGAGAAAATATTCCAAGCATAGCTTCATTTGAAAAGTTATATTTTTCAAACCATAATATAATTTTCTTATACCATTCTGCCTTCATATTTCCTGCAAAATACATAGATTCTATATCATTTATTATCTTTTCCCTTTTATTGTTTTTCCTTTGATTTGCCTCAATCATCTCTTTACTTGCCGTAACTTTAGGAGTATATAATTCCATCACTTCTTTTTCTTGTAAATCAACTATATAAAACCCTTCTTCCATCATGATTATAAGGCCTTTTTCTTGTAAATAATCTAGTGATGCTTTAACATCTTTTAAACTAATATTTATTTCTTTTGATATTGTTTCTATTTCTATATTAATCTGATTTGCCTCTATATATAGTAGATACATATATAATTTTACAGCTTCTTGTGGCATATCTTTCATATATTTTAATATAAATATTTCTGAAACACTTATATTTGCAAATATATTCTTCCTCTTATTTTTTATAATTTTCATAAACCTAATACCTCATTTAATGTATATTGATTATATCAAAAACTATGATCTATTACAAACTTACTTGTCATAAATCTACCAATTTATAATTTGTTTTTCATATAGATATACTTTTTCCTTAATTATGTATATTACCATATATTTTATAACATATACTATACTTTCTCCATTAATACCATTAATTAGTATTATTGCTTGAGGTAATGCTATTATTATCATTATTTCTACTAATATAAATATATTACTTATTATATTGTTCAAAATTAAAAATAATAAAAGATTAATTATTATAAATAAGACTAATGCTTCTTGTTCTATTACTCCTAAAATTTTAGGTTTTATATCATAATTCTTAGGTATTATATACTCTATTTCTTCATATTTTTCTTTTTTCCTCATATTTAATCCTACTTTTTATAATATCTTATCTTATAATATTTTTGATTGGTGTTTGTACCTCTATTGATACACCTCCAAAAATTTCTTTTATAAATACATTTACTTTTATTAATGCATATATCATGCCTATATATATAATTTTATTTATTGGTATAAGAGGACTAGTTATAAATCTTGTTGATATAACCAGAATAATAGCTATTATATTCTGCATAAAAAGTAAACCAAACATTCCTTTTACCCAATTATTGTAAAGATATTCCGTTTTTCTATTTGTTTTAAATGCAACAAATATCGGTGATAAGATAAACATAATTTTGATCATTACATATCTTAATGAATATTCAAATATAAGATTGATAATTCCAAACACTAAATATATCTTTATTATCCCATCAAAACTCATAACATTAAATCCTTCACCTTGAACATATAATGTTTCATTTATCTTTATTAATATATTTTCAAAAGTAACCCTTTGATTAAAAAATGTCTGTGTTAAATTTAATATTTCTTTAGTTATAATATTATTTACACTTATCACAAACAACACTATATCTTTTATATATATTATAAAAAAACCTGCAATTATAGATTTTATTATAAAAGTATAAGGATTCTCTATTTCTTCATTAATAATCTTCCTTATAAAATAATTAACTATATAATATAATGCTATTCCCATCAATATACTAATAGCTATTCCTATAATACCTTCATAAATATTATTTCCTATTAGTTCTAATTCTATTCCCGTTTTAAATTTACTTTCATCTAAAAATGCTAATTCGTCAAGATATTTAAATGCATTTTTATCTACAGAGTTAAATAATGCTTTACACATTTCATTTAAATTTGCTATTAATTGATTACTCTGTGTTTGCTGATTAATAATACTTGTCATAATTTAACCTCATTATTTTCAAAATTATCTCAAAATCATCAATATAAAATTAAGAATCAATTTTGTAGATATTATAAGTGCATATGCAATTATTGTTCCTCTTATTAATTTTTTAGCTGTTCTAACTCTTTCTTCATCTCCAAAACTAAATTTTCTCATTAAAAGCCCTGTACAAATTGCTACTCCGGCTGCAGGTGTTGCTATTAATATTAGATATTCTTGAATCTTTTCAAACGCCCTCTTAAATTTATTAACTAATATAGGGCTTTTATCTGTCACTGCATATATATTTATAAGATATATAAAACTAAAAAATATTACAAAAAATGCAATTGTGAATTTAATTATAAATTCTTTTTTACTCATTCTTATTATAATTCCTTTTTTTCTATCTTTTTCCATTTTTCCTCCTTTTATCATTTAATTTTTAACTTTATTTTTTCTTAAATATATAAATATCTCAACTTTAAGCCTATAATTTACTTACATGTTCATTTATTCTTTAAATAATTTTTATTTTTTTATGCTTTATCTTTATACTTTATTTTTTTAAATATCTTCCAAAAAATATGGCAACATTTTTATCTTAAAAATAGAATTTATATTGTTCTGTGAAATAAAAGCTAATGCTTCAAATGTTTTTAAATTATATGAAAATTCTTTTATATCAAATTTTTCCTCTAACACTTTATATTTATTAATACTTTCTGACAAATTAGAATTTTGTGTTACAAATTTTTTTAAAATATAATTATAATTTGCTTCTTTTGAACTTTCTGACATTGTCTGTGAAACTTTTTCTTTTTCCTCTTTTCCTATAATTTTTTGTGCTTTTTCTATAGTCCTTATATCATCTTGCCTATACCATATTTTGTTTACTAAAGATTGAATTATAACATCTACTGCAAATTCATCTTTAACTGTATTATATAAAGATGAATAACTTTGTGTTGCAACTATATTTATACACATTGTTTCTCTAGATTGTGCATAAAATTCTGCATCATTTTTAGTTATATATTCTTGATATTCATCACTTATAAAAGCCGTTCTTCTGATATCTTTCTTATTTTTTCTTGTTATCTGCATTAAAACTTCTCTTTGAAAATCCATCTTCAAATAACTCGCAACTATTTTAGATATATCACCATATTTACTTATGTTCATCTTCAAAACAACAATTTTCCCATCATCTATAACTTCTCTAAATCCGTTTAAAATTTATCTTTTCTTTTCTAGGGCAAAACACTTTATTAATATCATAATTTAAAACAAACATTCCTGTTATTCTTGAAATTTCTGCAATTAATATTCCTTTTGTTCTTTCATCAAGTTTCAAAAATTCCTTTTCAATATAATCTACAGATGAATTAATATTAAAAATTTCTTTTTCATCATATTTATTCTTTATTAATTTTCCTTTTATCTTTTTCTTCATTTCAACATAATATTCTATATCATTTATTATTTTATGAATCTCATAAAAAGTTACATAACTATCATTATATAATCTTATAAATTTAATAACTTCAGCAAGTATCATTCCTGCTTTATCTATCCAAAAACTTTCTGTATTATTTTTACTAAAAAGTAATAATATTTCTTTAAGTCTATTTGCTATAACATCTGGTGAAAGTTCTATTTTATCTAATGGATTATAGAAAATATCACCACTTAAATCTATACATACTAAATCTTTTAATCTTCCATTTTTTATTGCTTCTTTTTTCACAAAATCATAATAATTTCCCTTTACATCTAAAATTAACATTCCTATCTTTTTTTCATTATATGAATTATAACTTATAAGCTGTTTAGTTATATTATACATTCCTGAACTAGTCTTTCCTGTACCAATACTTCCTGTTATTAATACATTTTGAAATAATGCCTTTTCTTCCAAAAATATTGGATTTTTTTCTTCATCAAATCCTAATAATATTTTTAAATTCATATTGTCTGTATTTTTAAGACATTTACTTTCTTTTTTTAAATCCATTATAGAAAATTTATCTTTTTTTATATGTTTATCTAAATTTATCTTAAAAAAATCTCTTTCATTATTTTTATCCAATCCTTTAATATATAATTTTTTCCAAATATTATATTTCTTAAAATTATATATTAATAATATTGTCACTGGTGTTAATATATTTATAATAAAAAAATATAATTTAATTTTTTTCCAAAGCTTAGGATATTCTATATCTATATAAAACTTATTTAATGCATATGGAAAAATTATATTTTCCCCATATAAAATTTCTTTAAAAAATATGATGCTAAAAAAATAATAGATTAAAATAATTACAATCATAATTAAATTTATTTTCCTTCTATTTTGTAAATATTCTTTTAAAAAATTCACATCTATTCTCTTTCCTTCCAGTTACTTATTTCTAATTTACTTCCTTGAGTGTTTCGATAAAATTTTGATTCAATATATGAATAAACAATATAGATTAATAAAAAAGTTTGAACTATTAACACTGAAAAAAATATATGTATTATTATTTTTACCTCCTTTTTTTAATTTACAGCATTCTACCATAAAAACTTTAATTGTCAATATCTTTTTTCTTATTTCAAGAAATAAAATATATAATGTATTCTTACCTCCAAATTTTTATAATAATTTAATATTTCTTTAATTCCTTGGAAATCAAGGAATTTCTCTATTTTTATTACCTCTAAACATAAAATCCAATTGAAATTTCAATTCCTATATATTAAATTATATATTAACAATGCATAATTAAATATAAGTACAATTTAATATTATTAAATCTTATGCATAGTACAAAAGAAAGGAAATTATATGTACACTTCGTTCAAAAAAACAATAATATTATTATTAATGTTTCTTGTAATATTTGGAATAAGCTCATTTGCAACCAAATATAAATTAATTGACACTGAGATTTCATTTGAAAATGGTGTAAAAATAAGACTAACTACATCTAAAAATGTAAACAGTACAGATGTATTAAAAAATAATAATATTTCAATTTTAGAACATGAAAAGGTTGAAGAAAAAATTCAAGATTCTAAAAGAATCATACGAATCATATCAGATAATTCCAAAAATAATATTGTAACAACATTCACAGTTTCTGAAAATTCTAATATAAAAGAAATTGTAAATAATAAAATGTATAATAATCTTACTGAAAAAATAGAAGTTGTTGAAGTTGAAATTCCTTTTAGCACTATAACAAGGCAGATTGCAAGTTCTAAAGATTCACATTCTCAAGTTGTACAAGAAGGTAAAAATGGAGTTAAGATAATAAAATATAGACTCTTATTTAATAACAATGAACTTATTAACAAAGTTGAATTATCATCAGAAATCAAAGTAAAACCTATTGATAAAATAGTAGAAATTACTAGTAATGTTGTTTCAAGAAAGCTTGAAACTCCAAGAACTGTAGAAGAAAATTCAAAAGCACAATCACAAACTCAATCACAAGAACAACCAAAAGCAAACTATTCTGGTAATAGATGGAAATATACTGCAGAAGAGCTTGACTTAATCTGTGCCATAACTGCACAAGAATCTTCTTCAAGTTATGAAGGAGCATTAGCTGTTATTTCAACAGCAATTAACAGAGCAAATTCATCTAAATGGAGACAATATGGAAGAGATCCTCTTTCACAATATAAAGGACAAGGGCAGTTTACATATTCAATAGATGGGCAATATAAAAAAAGACTTAATGGAAATTATAGTTCTGCTGTAAAACAAGCAGTTATTGATGGATTAAATGGTAAAACAAATCATAATTACCTATCTTTTAGATCATCATCACATGCAAGAAAATATGGTATTACTGGACTTACAGTAGGTGGAAATACATTCTATTCTAATTAATTTTAAAAGACTCAATCAAAAGATTAGGTGAAATTAATTCCCTTATTCTTTTGATTGAGTCTTTCTTAATTCTTACTTAGTAATTTATACTTCAAAATAATAGATTGGTGTTCTACCAAGTAATCCATATTGACATAAACTGTCTAGTTTTCTGTCAATATATTCTTCCATTTCCAACTTTTTATTCCCAAAATATTTTTCTATTTTTGGTGCTAATCTCTCAATAACCTCTTCCTTTGTAAATTTCCCTTGAATATTCAGCACTTCAAGGGTTACAATTCCGCCCAGAGTTTCTTTCATTTTGTTACCTCCTAAACATTTAATTTTAAATATTTATTTTGCAATATTAACTATATTATAACATTTCTTTAAATAAAAATACATTGCTAAAATAAGACATTGCTTGCTTTTTTTGACTTTTTTCTAAAACACATGTATAATATTGTTAAGTTTGGAGGTTAAACTTAAATTGAAAAAATTAATTAAAAAGAGTATTGTTTTAGTTATAATGTTTATTTTTATATTATCAGCTTTTTCTATAGCTAATAATATGTTTTTAAAACAAACCACTATAACATTCATAGATAAAAAGTCTATTTCATTTATGAGTTCAAAAGATGCTTCACCAGAAGATATTTTGAAAAAAAACAATATTTCACTTTTAGAAGATGAAAAGTTAAATGTTTTAGAAGAAAACAATTCACTAAAATTAACTATTTCAAAAAAAGAAAAAACTAATCAAGATGAATCTAAAAACACAACATTAAATACTAATAATAATTTAGAAACATCTTACAATTCAAATCATAAAGAAGAGAAAATAGAAACAACTATAATAGAAATACCATTTAATACTGTAACTAAAAACTTAGCTACAAATTCTGCTGACACAACTTCTAAAATAGTCAAAGAAGGTAAAAATGGTAAAAAAGAAATTACGTCAAGAAATACATATGTAAACAATAAACTTGTTGATTCTGTAGAAATAAGTTCTAAAATTTTAGAAGAACCTATTGATAAAATAATTCAAGTATCAGCAAAATCAATTTCAAGAAGTGGAGCATCTGTAACTAGATCTAATAATAGATATAACTATAGTGATTCAGAAATAGATCTTTTATGTGCTATAACTGCACAAGAATGTTCTACAAGTTATGATGGAGCTTTAGCTGTTATTACAACTGCAATGAATAGAGCATCATCTTCAAAATGGCAAAAATATGGAAAGGATCCACTTTCACAATATAAAGCAAAAAATCAATTTACATATTCAATAGATGGTCAGTATAGAAAAAGACTTAATGGTAATTATAAATCTTTTGTAAAACAAGCCGTATTAGATGCTTTAAATGGTAAAAGAAATCATGATTATCTAAGTTTTAATTCAGCATCAACTGGTAGATCAGGTAAAATAATAGGAGATAATGTGTATTTCTAAATTAGATATCAATAAATGATAAATATTGAAATATATAAATGTAAAATTAATTAAACATAAAATTAAAATAAAAAATCAAAATAATTTTTTAAAGAATCCTTAAGTTCCAAGAGACTTATAGGATTCTTTTTTAATATTATCAAATAATCAATTTATAACTTTTTATTTAATTTACTTTAATAAATACACTTTCTATACTATAATGAAATTGTATAGAATTATAGTGTAATTCCTTAAATCATTAGCTATCATACTATAATAATATATAATTTATTTAGAAAGGAAATACATTTATGGTAGTTGAAGTAAAAAATTTAACAAAAAAATATAATGAAAAATCAACAGCACTTGATGATGTGTCCTTAGATATAAAAGAAGGAGAAATATTAGGTATCTTAGGACCAAATGGTAGCCGGTAAAACTACTTTAATAAATTCTATTTTAGGATTAATAAAATACCAAAAAGGAGATATTAAATTATTTGGTAAACACTTAGATAATGAAACAAAATCCAAAATAGGTATAGTTCCTCAAGAACTTGCATTTTTTGATACATTATCTACTGAAGAAAATATTGATTTTTTCTGCTCTCTTTACATAAAAGATAGTAAACTTAGAAAACAATATGTTAAAGATGCAATTGACTTTGTTTCTTTAAATGGCCATGAAAAGAAAACAGCTAAATCACTTAGTGGTGGACTAAAAAGAAGACTTAATATTGCATGTGGTATTGTACATAAACCATCACTTATATTCTTAGATGAACCTACAGTTGCAATAGATCCACAATCAAGAAATTTTATTCTAGAAGGTTTAAAAACTTTAAATAAAAATGGTGCAACAATTGTATATACTACACACTATATGGAAGAAGCCGAAATTTTATGTGATAGAATTGCAATAATGGATATTGCTAAATTCTCTATTATTGGTACAAAATCAGAAATAATAGAAAAAATGAATGTTAAATCTATAATCCATCTAGATTTAGAAAATTCAGATGATATTTCTAAGCTTCCTAAAGAAATTAGAAATATTAAAGGAAATGAATATATATTACCATTTGATTATTCATTAGATGAACTATTATCATATTTAAAAAATAATAATATTCCATATAATATAGAACAAGTATTATCACCTACACTTAATGATCTATTTTTAATTTTAACTGGTAGAAAGTTGAGGGATAAATAATGAATTTCTTTTATTATGAATTAAAATTATGGTTTAAAAATATATATGTTGTATTTTGGGCATTATTTTTTCCACTTATACTTGTAGTGATTCTTAATACTATTTATGGAAACTTAAACTTCTCTCGGAATAAAAATAGGTGTCCCTGCAGATTCAAAATTTAAGAATGAACATACAATAGTAGTAGATGATTACAAAGAAGCACTAACTAGTGGAAAAATTGATATATATTTCGGAAATGATATTGTTATGAAAAGTTCTGTTTTCGGTGGAAAAAGAATGATTGAAGAAATAAATTATAAGGTACAAAACGGTGATAAAGATTATACAAATTCAACTTCACTTAGTGCAACAAACCGGAAATTCAAATAATCTGTTTTTCTCAATGATAACAATGCAAGTATTATATTCAATGTTTATCTCTGTTTTACTATTTGATAAATATTCAAAAGACAGAGCAACAGGTGCAAGAATTTCACTTTCACCATCAAGTAATCTATTATTAAAAGTCAAAACATTTATTACATGTCTTTTAGTTGTAAATATATCAATAGGACTTATGGTAACTTATTTATTAACACAGACTAAATTCTTAACATCTATAAGTATTACACAAGTATTTTACCTAGAAATATTAGCAGTAATTTCTATTTTAATAGGATATATGATTTCAAATATTCCTAAATTAAAAATAGATGCAAAACAAGGTGTTGCAGTATCAATAGCACAGTTCTTAACATTTATGTCAGGAGGATTTGGACTATACATGTTACAATATATAATCTTTGAAAAAGTACCATTCTTAAAATATCTATCTCCAGGACTATTAGTTAACAGATTAGCAACATATAAATTTGATATAGAATCATTATTAATATTAATTATAATGCCTGTAATATTATTTTTAATATGTATAAAAATAGGAGGTAAAAAATGATGTTAGATTTAAGTATATTTAAGAAAATGTTTACTTTCTTTAAAAGATCATTTGGATTTTTTCTTTACATAATAATATTTATAGTAATAATTACAGTCCTTACAAGTTTAAATGCAACAACTCCTGGAAAGCAAACATCATATGGTACAATTGTTATAACAGCATCTAATAAACTAAAAGAAACTAAAGACTTTAAAGATCTTGTACACTATTTAAAGAAATATTATACTATTGCTGAAAATATTACAGATATAAACTATGCACTAGAAACCGCATATATAGATGGACATATCACTGTCCCTGATAATTTTTTAGAAGGCGATAATAAAATTGATGTAAAAACTGGTGTTATGAGCTATTCACTTCCAATAAGTGCAAACTTAAACCAATTTATACATGCTAAAAAAACTGGAGATATGAGTCTTTTATATAAAAGATTAAATGTCTCATATATATCAAACGATACTAAAAAAGCAGCAATAAAACAATTTTACATAATGTTCTTGTTTTTAGCATTCCGGATTTACAGCAATGTTTGTTCTAAATTTTATAAAACCTTTACTTGATCCAAACATTATGAGTAGAGTAAAATTAAGTAAAACTTCTACAAAGAGCTATATATTGCAAATATCAGCTGGTATTATGTCTATAATAACAATTGTATTACTAGGTCTTAACTTCTTTGGTATGTTTAGACTTAATTATGGATTTATAGAATCATTACCAACACTACTTAATGTATTTGTATTATTCGCAATAGGATTTGCAATAAACTTATATACATATATAGCAACACAAAATACAGCAATAGTTGAAATTGTTACATCAGGACTAGGTACAATACTTATGATGTTTTCAATAATTGATTATAAGTATTTACCAGAATTTATACAAAAAATTTTGAAATTCTCACCAACATATTATTATACTGAATTGCTTAATAATTTTAATCCTATATATATGTTAATACAATTTGGATTTTTAACATTTTTTGTAACTTTAATAATAATTACCTTAAAATACAAAAAAGTCAAATAAGAAAATAATAAATTAATGTACAACTAATAAAAACCTAATTCAGAGTAAAATTATATTAAAAGAAATTATATTTAATATAATTTTACTTTTTTATATTGACTTTCAATTTTTTTATGTTAAAATGCTGTAAATTAAATTAAGGAGGTAAATTATTAATACACAAAATATTTTTAATATTTCTTCTATAGAAGAGAATATATTAATTACAAATGAAAAATATATCAAAATATATGAACTAGAACCTATAAACTTTGATCTAAAAAGTAGATTGGAAAAGCTTGCAATACTAGAAGCATATAAAAACTTTTTAAATAATTCTAATTTTAATATTCAAATTTTAATCAAAACTCAAAAGGAAAATCTAGAAAAGATCTATTCAAAATTAAATGAAGCTCAATTTTTAAATTATTCTAAAAACTCAAAGATAAATGATAATATATTAAATTTAAAAAATCATTATATTAATCATTTACAATATTTAAATAATAATTTTAGCTTTTTAGGAACAAAAATAGATTTATCAAAAGAAAATAATTATGTAAGTTATGATTTTAAGAAAAATAATTTCTTAGATATGATAAAATTTTTTGAGTTTAAAAAGATAAAAGAAGAAATATTAGCAAGTAATGAAATTCATTATATTGGAGATGGAATAACAAGTAGTGAATTAATATTTTCAGGAAAAGAATTTTTTAAAGTCTTAGAATTTCTCTTTGAAAATGTGCCAGAACATCATTATTTTTTTGATGAAAATGAAAAATGGTGTCTACTTATAGCCACAGAGGGTTGGATAACTTATGGAGAAAAATCTAATAAAAATGATATATAACTTTACAATACTCTTGA
>ERZ773003.121-NODE-121-length-66255-cov-24.059547_pt1 | contig 66255 bp, 70 predicted proteins | sample MGYA00580668_ERZ773003 | MGnify/ENA primary metagenome ERZ773003 (study PRJEB29015, sample SAMEA2738002) | human oral metagenome | biome: human oral; feature: human-associated habitat; material: dental | place: China | collected 2126 ...
TATCAATCGTCATGCCTGATATCTGTTAATAATCCGTCTAAGCTTTGTCAGCCCCAACTAATTCCAATTCTAACATATTCTCCGTTTTTCTTCAATTTTATATCATAAGCAAGATATCAATCATAAGCAAGATATCATTTCACCCCAGTTGTTTTATTTTTTAATCATCTTTTTTATTCAAAAAGTACATATTTTTCGACTTTCCTCACCTACCTCGTTATATTAAAAATATGATTACAAAAGTATATTCAGCTATTCCCTACGGCTATAATGGTAAAATCATCGAAGTTGAAGCTAGTCTTGTCAAAGGCCTACCAGTATTCAATCTCGTTGGCATGGCCGACAAAACTATCTTTGAATCAAGGGATCGCGTCCGTAACGCCATACAAAATTCTGATCTTACATTTCCGCTTCAAAAAGTCACTGTCAATCTCGCTCCCGCCAACCTAACCAAAACTGGGTCCACCCTCGACCTACCAATTGCCATCGCCATTCTTGCTGGCAGCAAGCAACTAACTCCACTTAATATAACGCATAAATTCTTTGTCGGTGAACTCTCCTTAAGCGGCGACCTTCGACCCGTCTTTGGTATTATCAATATCGTTGAGGCTGCCAGGGATGCTGGTTTCACCGAAATCTATCTTCCTAGCGAAAACTTAAACTCCGCTGCCATCGTAGACAATATTAAGCTTTTTCCAGTTCAAAACCTACGTCAACTATTTCTTCATCTCAAAGGCCAAACGCTTATAACTCCAGTTACTTCCCAGAATTATCAACCAGCCCGCTCGTCAACAACTATAAAATTCGACACGACACTTGATCAAGTTTATGGCCTTAATTTCGCCAAGCGCGCCCTCACACTTGCCCTAGCCGGCCATCACAATATACTTTTTAGTGGCCCTCCGGGTAGTGGCAAAACCCTACTTGCCAAAACTATCCCAGCTCTTCTTTCTCGTCCCAGCACCCATGAGCTCCTCGAAATCACCAAACTAAAAGAACTCTCTAAAGCTCTCAATACCGCAGATTCTCGTCCATTTCGCTCACCTCATCACAGTAGTTCTACCTGCTCCATTGTCGGTGGTGGTAACCCCATCATACCAGGAGAAATCTCCCTCGCACATCACGGCGTCCTCTTTCTTGATGAATTACCTGAATTTTCCCGTCAAGTCATAGAGGCCTTGCGCCAACCACTCGAAGATCATCAAATTACAATCGCCAGAACCAAAGAAAAGGTCACCTACCCCGCAAATTTTATCCTGGTCGCCACTATGAACCCCTGCCCTTGCGGCTTTTATGGTAGTCAAATCAAACGTTGCGCCTGCACTCCAAACGAAATTCAGCGCTATCAAAAGAAGATTAGTGGTCCAATTCTAGATCGCATCGATATTAAAGTTAACGTTCCATATTTAGGAAATCAAAAAATTCTCGATCAATTCAATCTGGCCACGCTCAGCTCTACCCACGAGCAACCCCTAACCCACCATGTTATTAAAAATTGTATACAAGAAGCATTAGAGTATCAAAAATTCCGCTATCAAACAGATCAGCTCTTTAATGGAACACTATCTTCTTCGCAGATTACAAAATTTATTCATCTAAAAGACCCTGAGAAAAAGCACCTTGAGCAAGCCTCCAGCAAACTTCAACTATCCGCCCGTGCCTTGCTTAAAATCATTCGTCTTTCGCGCACTATTGCCGATCTTGATCACTCAAGCGATATTAGGATTCAACATCTATCGGAAGCCATTAGTTTTAATCAGTCATAACCAGGCCGCAAGCTTATTCTAACCCCTTGATAATCTCAGTTATTCTTGGTATAATTCTATCTATTAAGGTTAAAAGAAAGGACTACCATTAGTATCAAAAATTCACGTACAAAAATCAATGGAGAAATCCGTTACGAATCTGTGCGAGTTATTGGAACTAATGGAGAGCAACTTGGCATTATGTCAAGTCGCGAAGCTCAGCTCCTCGCAAGAGAAAATGGCGTTGATCTAGTTGAAATTGCTGGAAACGCAAATCCTCCTGTTGTCAGAATCATCGACTGGGGTAAATTTCAATATCAGAAGATGAAAGAAGAAGCCAAGAATCGTAAAAAAGCTCGTGAAAAACAATCTGAGCTAAAACAAATGAAGATTGGTCTCAAAATCAGTGACAATGACCTCAATATTAAAATCCGCAAAATTAAAAGCTTCCTCGATGATGGCGATCATTGTAAAATCATGATCACTTTCCGGGGTCGTGAGCTTGCTCACAAAGAGCTTGGTAGCACTCTACTTGATCGTATTTTAGCTGAATTAGCTGAAGTGGCCATCGTTGAAGGAAAACCACAATTTGCCGGACGCAACTTATCAGTCGGAGTTCGGAAGAAGTAATTTCCTACTTCCACGGTTCCCTGATCGCTCCTTAGCTCAGCTAGTCTGAGTACAAATATTAACTATAACTAAAAGGAAAACCTATGCCTAAATTAAAGACCCATAAAGGCACCGCAAAGCGTATTAAGATTTCCGGTACTGGAAAATTAATCCGTGAACGCGCCTTTGGTAACCATATCCTTGCTAAGAAGTCCAAAGCAAGGAAACGCAATATGAAAACTGCTGGTGCAGTCGAAGGTAAAATTGCAAAAAACATTAAGAGTGCATTAGGAGTTTAATCATGAGAATTAAAAGAGGTGTCGCTGCACGCGCAAAACACAAAAAAATCCTAGCTGCCGCTAAAGGTATGCAACATTATCGTACACGAAGTTTCCGTCTTGCTAAGCAAGGTGTCATCAAGGCTCTTCGCTACGCTTACCGTGACCGCCGTAATCGCAAACGCGACCTACGTGCTCTCTGGATTACCCGTATTAACAACGCATCCCGTGAGCTTGGTCTAAGCTATTCTCAGCTTATCAATCTTATGAAGAAACAAAACATCACTGTTGACCGCAAAATCCTTGCCGAGCTTGCTGTTAATCAACCTTCTGCTTTCAAAGCTATTGTCGAAAAAGCTAAACAGGAGAATAAGTAATGGCTATTTGTGAAATCACCGGTAAAGGCAAGATGTACGGACACAATGTTTCGTTCTCACAGCATAAAACCCGTAAAGTATTTAAACCAAATATTCAAAAGAAAACCCTTATTATCGATGGTAAAAAGATTCGTCTAAACGTTAGCGCTGCCGCTATCCGTACCCTCAAGAAAAAAGGTTTTCTTAAATAATTAGAAAACAAAAAAATAGGCCCGCAAAGGGTCTATTTTTTTAAGTCTTTACTAAGCCGGGTTCTGTAACTTATGTTCTATCGATCCCCTATCACAAGATAACCATAACGGGGGGATATTAGATAAGCCGACAGTCATCTATCTAGACATCTTGTTGCCAAAATGTTCAAGCGGTGAGCGTGCATCCTCGAACAAAGGTTCTCTAGCACTCCTTGCAGCCAGTAGGGTTTACCATCGCCTATGTCACCATAGTACGCCGTGAGCTCTTACCTCACACTTTTCACCCTTGCCCGAAGGCGGTATTGTCTCTGTGGCACTTTCCCTATTTTTAAGTTTTTTGATGTATCACTACACTTCTAAACGATCAAACGGTCGCCGTTAACGACTACTGCGTTCTATGCTGCCCGGACTTTCCTCTTGGTTTTATACCAAGCGACTGTCTTGCGGACTCTTGAATATCCTATCACAAATTGCATCTAAAAGCTAGGATCCAAAATGTCGATCTATTGCCTTATTCGCTTCGCTATCTGCTATTATATTTCGCTCTCTCTTTACATGTGTAAATGCCACTGTGTCAAAACTTTGAATAAGTCTATTAATGTCATTATAGATTGGCAGGATGTCATTATTCTTAACTTGATATATTCCATTCATTTGATTCACCATCATTAAATTATCCGATACAAAGCGCACCGTCTTAAAGCCAAGTTCAATCGCCTGCTCACACCCTTCTTTAAGAGCATAATATTCTGCCACCCTAGAAGTCGCAAAGCCAATAAACTCCCCACCTCTTTTAAGCTCCCGACCTTCCTCACTATATATTACATATCCAATTCCCGATGGCCCAGGATTTCCCCTTGAAGCTCCATCCGTGTAGATAATTGGCCCATTAGCAGCACCCCGAAGCCCCACCGTAACTTCTCCACTCAGCCTGTTACCTGTCTTTCCAAGCTCGATTCCAAGTACTGTAGCTGAGGCCTCTTCGAAACTTAAATTAGAAAAGATATCATCATTAAACCCTAAAAATTTATACGATGAATATTTATCACTCAGTTCAATTTTATTAGCTTCATTATCCTCAACGTCAATATCATATATAATATATAAACTATATATTTTTGAGGCATCTTCATACTCCGTAAATGTGATTACATCTCTAATCTTCATTTTCTTAACAGTCAGTGATAAATCCTCATCTACTAACCTCGCTATCGCCTCTTCTGGCTGTTCCCCCACTCGAATCTTGCAAATCGGTAACTCCCAGACAGTAGGTATATCCGCACGTCCCTTATTCTTCTTTAACACCAAAAAATGATCCGCTTTCCGAATCATTCCAGCTATTCTAATTTTCTGCTTCATACCCACTCATATCTTGAAAAATCATAAACCCTAGTGACCTGTTTTTCCCTGTAATAAATACAGGTGGGTAGAATCTTATGCGTATCTCCACGGAGATAACACCGCGAAACCCCTGAAACATGACTATTCAGGAAAATCATGCCGCCACTAGGGTAACTTAATTATAGCATACCTTATTTATTTATTTTACACCCACAATAAAATAAAAGAATTTCAGTATAGAGACCATTATACTTGAAGTAAAAATCGACAAAGAGTTTCCAAAAACGTATACCAAAATCAAAACCAGAAAAACCCCCATGCCTTTTTCAATCCTATCAAATAAATCCCTAATAAAGTCAGGCGCCAAAGCGTAGGCAATTCTCGAACCATCGAGTGGTGGAATTGGTAATAAATTAAAAATCATAAAACCCAAATTAGCTAAAACTAACTGTTTAAAGAATAATCCTACATATCCACCGGCCACCAAGCCGCCACTTAGATGGCCGATTAAAAACCCAACAAAAGCAATCAGGAAATTTACAAAAGGTCCAGAAAACGCAACCAACGCCATCCCCCATTCACCCCCCTTAAGTCTTTTCTGCGCTACAGGAACAGGCTTGGCTCCTCCAAAAATTGGCCCACCACTAATAAATAACAACAGTGGCACAATTATCGACATCACCGGATCAATATGCGAAAATGGATTTAATGATAATCGCCCTTCTTCTTTTGCGGTATTGTCCCCCAGAAAATACGCAGTATAAGCATGGGCCATCTCATGTAGAACCATTGAAAATAAAATAATAATAAATACGATGATAATCGCAAAAATATCAAAATTCATATCAAAATTATAGCATATTAATTAACCATCATATTTTTCAACAATACAATTTTATTTAGGTTACTGAACACATTTTTTACTCAGTATCATTTTTGATGATTTTCTATCCAGAAATTGTATACAAAAACCTATTATTCTGAATACATTTTTTAAGCAAACCCACTTTCTGTAATGACTTAAAAAAGAGCCCTTTATCTTTTGAGCTCTTTTTTTTAAATTCATCCCCCTCACTATTCTTTGCTAGCCTTAATTTAAAGCAATTACTTCTTGTACTGCAGGAAGATCCTCTATCTTTTTAATCTTAATTTTCTTCTCCACTCTACTTGAAAGTTTTAATTCAGTCACCATACCGTCAATATTACCCGTAGCTACAATTATCTTAGGATTAATATCCTTAATCGCCTTCACTGAACTCGTACATAGAATATCAGAAATACCTAACTCATCCAAGTTCTCATCAAAATCACCAATAATGCCGACATGAACTCCGCCTACTTCCACATCATAAATCGTTTTAGTATGTTTAGCCACACTAATGCCCCTAATTGTTGCCTCTCCAATCTCAAACTCACCAGGACCTGCGATTTCCCCTACAGCTAGATCAGCCATAATCACCCCATTAACAAAATCAATCGTCACCGTCTTCGTAGCAGTTTTAATTGTAATTTCATTTGGATTCTTACTCTCAATTTCAAACATCTGTCACTCCTTCCTCTTTTTCCAAATTATTTTAACGTCTATTCAGTATTCCATCTGGATCAATTTTTTCCAATATCGACATCTCCAAGACTTCCGAAACGAACCTATCCTTCACATTTAAACGATACTGAAAATCATCACGAGACATGATTACATAATTCAAAGGTTTCCCCTCTTTCTTCTCAACAACCTCAGCCCAATGTGTTAGCTTCTTCGTTTTATCATCTCCAACTATCAATAAATCAACCCCTTCTTGGCCAGGTAGTCGGTTAGTAACAATTAAACAGTCCAAGTAGTTCTTAACTGAACGCACATATTCTTCCCAAACGTTTGGCTTCACCGTCACATCAACTACCACATCAGCACGTGTAGAAAACAGCATAACTAGTGGCTTTGAAAAGGGATGCTTCGTATTTGCTGAATAATAAACCTTATTATCGTAGGTTTCGTTTTTAATAATTCCTATTCCTTCAAGATTTAACAGCTCTCGCCTCACTGAGTTAATCTGCTCCTCAATCACCCGTGTCATCTCACGGACATAGAAAGAACGTTCAGGATTACCAAAAAATAGACTTAATAATTTTGTTCTAGTTTTTGATCCAAATAGTTTTTCTAATGGAGTATTATTTTCTTTACTCATCTTAACTCTATTTTACCACATCATAAACTTTTTATTCTAAAGACTTCACATCTTTTATAATTTCAGCGTTCAAATCTTTTAACCTACACCACCTAATCTGTGTGTTCCTTTTAAACCAGGTCATCTGTCTCTTCGCCAAATGATAATCATCATACACCCCAAGAGCTATGGCCTCTTCTTTTGTAATTTCCTTATTCAACATTCGCCATACGAACTGATAAATATTGCTTCGCATAGATTGTAAGCTCCAATCAAAACGCTTAGCTAATTTTACCGTTTCTAAAACTAGTTCCTCGCTTTCAAACATCTGTTGTTCACGAAGTTTAATTCTCTCTCTAATTTCCTCGCTACTCCACTGCACCCCATAAACCAAAAAATCTTCTCCGATTTCTTTTCGATCAAGTTGATCACTCTTTCTTTCCTGATTAAATTGATAATCATAGATTAAAGCATCAATATAAAGCCCCGTCCCACCGACAACAATCGGATATTTCCCCCTCATTCTTATTTCATAAATTTTTTGTTCAGCATATTTCTTCCATTCATATACTGTAAATCGCTCGTCCGGATTCACCAGGTCTAATCCAAAATGAACAATATTTTTCCTCTCCTCCATACTAGGCTTAGCCGTACCCACGTCCATTCCTCGGTAAATCGTTCTCGAATCCGCACAAATAATTTCCCCACCGATTTCTAGTGCCAAAGCAATAGCCGCCCCTGTTTTACCAGAGGCGGTAGGACCAACTATTACTATTACTGGTTTCACCATATCTACCCAGCAAAGATTAAGCCAAAGCTTTCAGAAAATCACCCAGATTCTTTAGGTCTACTGTTTTTTCCTCATCTTTCAATCTCACACTGACAGTTCTTGCTTCCATATCTTTTGGACCAACAACTAAAATCACTGGAATCTTCATTGAAGTTGCACGACGGATCTTCTTCCCCAATGAATCATCTGTCTTGTCGGTCGTAAATCTTAGTTCATTATATTTTAACGGCTTATCTAGTACAATTTGCCTCAGCACATCCTCAATCTCTGAAACATAATCTAGTACCTCATCATTCACTGTTACAATTCTGACTTGTTCAGGTGCACACCAGAATGGGAACCAGCCAGCTGTATGCTCAATAAATACTGAGAGGAATCTTTCAATTGAACCCAGTGTCGCATGATGTACCATCACTGGTCGCTCTTTTTCACCTTTTTCATTCACGAAATTAAGATCAAAGCGCTCCGGCTGTACAAAATCGAGCTGCACTGTCGCAACCTGGTGTTCACGACCAATTGCATCCTCCGCCATAAAGTCGATCTTTGGACCATAAAAGGCTGCTTCACCCTCTGCCTCAAAGAAGTCTAACCCATTATCGATTGCCGCACTCTTAATTTGTGCCTGTGCCATTTCCCAAAGGCTCATATCCCCCAGATATTTATCCTCATCAGAACGGTAAGAAAGCCTTGCTCTTAGCTTCCCCATCCCCACCGTCGCGTATAATTCACGCACAATTCTAATTAAATTCTTAATTTCATCCTCAATTTGGGATTTACGACAGAAGACATGTGAATCATCCTGAGTTAAAGAACGCACCCGGGAAAGTCCACCTAATTCTCCGGATTTTTCATCACGATAATCCGTGGTTGCTTCCATATATCGAACAGGCATTTCTTTATAAGTGCGTGGTCTTGAAGCAAAAATCTGTGCATGGTGTGGACAATTCATTGGTTTTAATGCAAAATTCTCTCCATTCACCTGTGAATGCACAATAAACAGCTCATCGCCAAATTTAGCATAATGTCCAGAGGTCTTATAGAGGTCCATTTTTGTAATATTTGGTGTCCACACTTTCTCAAACCCAGAAGCTCCCCTTAGTGATAGCGAGTATCCTGACATCATTTCCCTAAGTACTGTTCCTCGTGGTGAAAATAGTGGCAACCCCGCACCTACAAGATCAGAAAAACAAAATAGATCCAATTCTTTACCCAGTTTTCTGTGATCTCTAGCTTTTGCTTCCTCAATTCTCTCGAGATATTCTTTAAGCTCATCTTCAGTCTCAAAAGCCACACCATAAATACGAGTCAACATTGGTTTATTCTCGTCCCCCCTCCAATATGCACCCGCAACTCGCATTAATTTAAAAGCACCAACTTCTTTCGCATTCTCAATATGTGGTCCCTTACATAAATCAGTAAAATCACCTAGTTGATAAAATGAAATAACTTCGTCTTCTGGTAGCTCATTAATTAATTCAGTCTTAAAATCTTGTCCATTCTGTTTTGCCCACTCTAGTGCTTCCGCGCGACTTTTTTCTGAATATTGCATCTCAAAACCCCGCGCAATCACGCCTCTCATTTTCTTCTCAATTTTAGGTAGGTCAGCATCAGAAATTTTTACCACTTCATCATTTTTTGTCTTTACTCGAGAAAGATCAACATCATAATAGAAACCATCCTTAATTGCAGGCCCTACGCCAAATTGGATACCTGGATACATCTCTGTCAGAGCAGCTGCCATCACATGACTTAAGGTGTGTCGCATTCGGTCCACACGTTCGGTCTCAAAACTCTCAGTACTACTCATGACATTTTCCTTTCTCATTAACTCTTTTATTTTATCATATTTTATGGTAAGATAAAGACAACAAGGGTCGCTAACTCAGCTGGCTAGAGTGTCTCCTTTACACGGAGGAAGTCGGGGGTTCGAATCCCTCGCGACCCACCATATAAAATCGCCAATCTTGGCGTTTTTTTAATATTTCTTCTTCTACACACTCTCCCCTCTCACCACATCTATAAGTCTTCAAAAAACCTCGGCTTTTCATCAAGGTTTTTATTTAGCATCCTTCTTTGTTTTTACCACTTTCTTTGTTACGTCAAATTTTTCCATATAATTCCCCGTCAGTAGTCTTGTTTGCGAATAGAATGCCGCAAATGACTGATAGACAATCGCCACGACAGGCATTAATAGCCACTGTAGTATCATTAAAATCCGTGGCGTCTTCACTTCTTTTGGTCTTGGTGGCAGCATCTTTAATGACAATAAAATTGTCGTCATCAAACCCACTGAAGCAAAGATCTGAATTAAACTAATCGTGTTTGGTAAATTAAATGTTAAGAGGTCTTTCGATCTTGAGTTGATAATTTTTGGCACCCATCCCCCAAATGCCACCATTGGTGAAATAGCTGCAAGAGTCACATGTCCTTCTAGAAGACGTATAAATTTAGCAAAAAGTGGCAAAAATGGCATCTTTCCAATTCGTTTTCTGTCTTTTGAAAACAGCCTCACCCCCACATATGCCACGTCCGACGCTCCATAATCCCATCGGCGAAGCTGTACGAACTGCGCCTTCAATGTCTTTATCAGAGTCTCTTCCATTACTGCATCTTGGTAAATAGCCACATGGATAGGCAAAACTTCATAGTTGCCCTTAAAAAAGAATAATGAACGCCAATACTGATGACCATCTTCTACAATCGTCTTCTTACTCCAAAAGCCCATTTCAGACAAAGCAAGTAGCGGCTGCGAGTGTGAAGCAAAATTCTTAAGAGTATGTGAACGCATTGATGAAATAATATTAAAAAATGAGTTCGAAATTGCAATAATTCTCATTGGCGCTGGCGCATCCCAAATATTATTAGTAAACAACGATACTGGCTGATAGCTCAAATGTTGTCTATTTGGATGTACAATAAATTGATACGCTACATAATCAAGATACCACTTACTCATCTTATTATCTGAATCAAGCGACGTTACAATGATATTTTTCAGAGGAATCTTCTTTTTCTTTACAAATTCTAAGAGTTCTCCCGCTGCAAAATTCAAATTTGGCCCCTTGCCCTGAATCTCATCTTTCAAATCTTTTGGATGCATTACCGTAATAAATTCAAAGAAATCATCCTTAAATTTATCTTTTAACACTTTTGCGTTCTCAGCCATCGCCTCGCCTCCGCGTTCCTCATATCCGAACACAAAAATTATTCGTTCATTATCAAAACTGCCGTCTCTTACAGCCTCCACTGTTGGGATTAATGTCTCCAGACCTTCGTTATATGCCACCATAATCACTGCATGATAAATCTCTTTTGGCTTAGGAAAGGATATTGGCTCATCTACTACCACTTCACTCTCAGATAATACTAAATCTTTTCCAACTGATAATAGTTTTAAATTTTCTACATGCTCATTAAAAGCAAATTCTTTACATTTATGTTTTAAGAGTACCTCGTAGCGTTCGTGTGGTGTCTCAAGATCTACTAACCTTTCGTGCCAGTTCACTTTTTCTGCTCTTTTTGCAGCGTTATAACCTTGAATTGTACGATAAACAATTCCTACTGCTTTCACTAATGTCACTGCAATAATTAAAAGTAGATAATAAGACCCTAGTGCCGGACTTATTATAGATAATGCGAACAATAAAATTATCATTGTGTATGACATAGCGCCCGGCAAGATTTCTAACAGACGATACTTCTTCGTTCTTTTTCCTAATGGAATCTCAAGGTCAGCCCAATCTGACCGCTCAACCGGTTTTACTTTTTTTCTTCTATCATGCTTTTTATCCCTCACCAAGCAATCTCCAGAGAATTAAAATCGCAAATATAATCACAGCAATTGTCACAACCAAAAATACACTGGCCACTTTATCACCTTTTTTACGATATAACCTCAAAGCGATTACATTATGTAATACTCCAAAAATTAATGCAAACAATGGATACACCAGCATCGCATGCCATGCTCCGTCATGATATCCACCAGAATTCGACATTGAAGACCACTCTCCACCCTGATATCTACCAATATCACCATAGCTCACCTTAACCACTGAAGCATTCGGATGAAGGTTAACTATTGAATAAATAAAAAGTATTATCGAAAAAATGGTCATCACCACCATCAATGTAAACATTGAGCGATGTTTGACATAAACTTCTTTTAGATCCTTAACTAGATCTTTCATCTTTATTATTATAACATTAATTATCTAATAACTTACAGATTAAATTAATTAATAGTTCTTTTTCTGTACCCACACTCTCAGAAATCAGTAATACTAAAGCCGTTAACGCTTGGTCAGAAATCTTTGTCTCCCCCATACTGCTTAATTGAATCTGATTAAAAGCTAAATATACCACAAATAATAAGCCCCCGATCTGTTGATTACCCCGCTCAAACGGCTCGTTCTTCACAATAAAATACAGTAGCTTCGCCGCTTTTCTTGATACCGAGTCATCTTCAGCATTATCCTGCTTAATCTTCTCCGCCAAACTATTAAAATCATCATATTCGACTCGTAATTCCCCGAATCCTCTCCCCTCCCCTATTTTCTCCTTCAGGTCCATCACCAAGTTTTCCATCTCTACCCCAGATAGTTCATGTCTTGCACGACGGTTATTTGATAAAATAAATTTCCCCTTTAAATATTCATCAATTACCTGAAAACTTCTTGTATATTTAGATATAATCTCAATAACCCCCTTTGCTTCACCACTTGATAACTCATTTCCTCGAATCACTCGCTCGACAATCATCATTGCCGTCTTAATTTCATCTAGTTTTTTCTCTGCCTCCATTTCGGGAGTTCTCTCAAGTTGCTTCTGATTAATCACCACGCCTTTTGTAATGTAGTCCTTCAAAATACGGTTTGACCAAACACGAAATTTCGTCGCTTTCATCGAATTTACCCGATAACCAACAGAAATAATTGCATCCAAATTATATCTTTTAACTTCGCGCCTTACTTGCCTTTCCCCCTCCTTACGTATCTCATTTTGCTTCTGACAAGTTTTCGCTTCCTCTAGTTCTTCATCTTTATAAATATTTTTCAAATGCCTTGAAATAACAGTTTTATCGACACCAAACAGCTGTGCAATCTGAACTTGCGTCGCCCACATTGTCTCCGACTCAACATCCACATCAAAAACTATCCCCCCTTCTGGCGCTTGATAAATTCCCAGTTTATAGTTCACCCCAGTTCACTCCTATTGCCACATCCGCTTTTAGTTTCACTGGCAATTCTGGTGCCACACTTTCCATAATTTGGACCAAATCCGCCGATACTGCCTCTTCCAAACCTTTAGTACATTCAATAATCAAAGAGTCATGTACCTGTAATATTAATTTTGCCTCTTCGTGGTACTTCGCTTTCAATAGATCATGAACCCGAATCATTGCCCTTTTCATTAAATCCGCTTCAGTCCCTTGAATTGGCATATTTTGAGCAGCCCTCTCCGCGGCCGATCTAACAATAAAATTAGACGACTTCACATCTGGCGTCGGTCTCCTACGGCCAAAGTATGTCTCCACAAAACCTTCCTCACGCGCCTGTTTTAAAGTTTTTTCCAAATAATCTTTAATTGGTTTTCTTACTCTAAAATAATCATCGATAAATTGCTTTGCCTCATAAAAATTCATCTCTGCAGAATCTGCTAAACCCTTTGGACTCATACCATACAGTACACCAAAATTAATCACCTTAGCTGCTCGACGCTGCGCTTTTGAAACAGCCTCCATCTTAATTCCAAACACTTCTGCAGCCGTTTTGGTGTGAATATCAATATTTTGCGCAAATGATTCAATTAACTTCTGGTCCCCTGCTAACGCAGCCGCTAATCGTAGTTCAAACTGCGCATAATCCGCAGACACAAAAACCTTACCACTTTCCGCCACAAATCCTGTTCGAATCCGTTTCCCATCTTCAGATCTCACTGGAATATTTTGCAGATTAGGATTTACACTTGATAATCTTCCAGTTGCAGTTACATTTTGGGTAAAAGTTGTATGAATACGCCCATCTTCTCCGGCAAGCTCAGGTAATGGCAGAATATAAGTTGAAAGCAACTTTGAAACCTCACGATATTCCTTAATCATTTCAATCACTGGATGCTGCCCTTCTAATTTTTCAAGCTCACTTGCGCCCGTCGAAAATCCTCGCGTCGTCTTCTTTATCCCCTTAGTCGGTAATGCTAAATCCTCAAAAAGTACTTTTGATAATTGTATAGGTGAATTAACATTAAAATTCACTCCACATGCTGAATAAATTTTTTGTTCAAGTCCTGTAACTTTCTCTGTAAACTCTTTCTTAAGCCCTTTAAAGTAGTCCCGATCAATCAAGACCCCAGCCTTCTCCATTTCATAAAGCACTGGAATTAATGGCAAATCATAATCAGATAGTATCTGGTACAGCTTAGGCATCTTCGATAAAATTTCCATCTGTTTCGCATATTCAGCCTGTTCCGCTTCCGTATATTTACCTGCTAATATTCTCTCGCACGGATCTTCCAGTAGCAACATGGCTTGATTATTATCCGTATTCTCCGTTCTCTTTAACGGGTTAATTAAAAAATCTGCCTGTTCTAGGTCCCAAATTTTTCTATTCCCTGCCAAAATTACCTCTGCAAGCTCATCTGAAAGATGCATCTTCTCTTTTAAGTCACTGGCAACGATCATACCCTCCGGTATTTCAAACATTTTCTCCGCAACCACCGCCCCCTCCACTACCTGCCCAGAGGCATCATCACTTAGACCTGTTTCAACGCTCTTTATTTCCTGATTTTTTAGCCTATTCTGGTCTTCACCCAATTTTAATTCGTTTCGAAACTTTCTAATCAATGAGTTAAATTCTAGTTTTTTTAACACTGCAATAATTCTCTCTGGTTCTATTACTAGATCCGCAACCTCATCAAGCTGCACTGGAGCATCTGTTAAAATTTTTGCAAGCTCATACGACATTTCGGCCGACTCTCTCCCCTCCTCCAGTTTCTTTTTTACTGCTCCAGAAATCTCATTAATATGTTCATATACCCCTCTCAAACTACCATATTCATTTAACAGCTTCACTGCCGTCTTTTCACCAACACCAGGCACACCCGGAATATTATCCGAATTGTCCCCCTTAAGAGCTTTCAAATCCAAAAATTGACTCTTTAAAATACCGTACTTTTCTTCAATTGCGGGAACATCTATCTCCTCAATATTCGAAAAGCCCTTAATTAATCTATACATCTTGGTATTTTCATCAACAATCTGCAACATGTCGAGATCTGACGATACGATATATGTCATATAGTCCCCCTCTTCATCTGCCTGTCTAGCTAGCGTCCCGATAATATCATCTGCCTCATACTCATCCGCCTCCAGAAACTCCCAGCCCAAGGCAAGAACTAACTCTTTTAATAGTGGAATTTGTGCAAAAAAGTCTTCCGGTGGTTTTGTTCTTCCAGCCTTATATTCTGGATAAATTGCTAGTCTTTTTGCTGTTGAGGTCTTCGCTTTATCCCACGCAACTACCACTTTCGTTGGTTGCAATTTTTTCACAATCTCTGTCGCAATTGTTGCAAAACCATACACTCCAGAAGTTGGTGTACCGTCCGATGTTGACAATGCCCCCATTGCAAAATATCCTCTATAAAATACACTCTTACCGTCAATAATTACCAATGTCTTCATCGTCTCACCTTAGTCTAGTTTCTAATTAGAATTCAATCCGATCGAGAATCACATCTACATCATCATGCAGCTTAGCTACGCTATCATCATTAAGTACATAGTAATCTGCCATTGCAATTGGACCACCCTTCTCTAAATTCTCCACCTCAGACCTATCACGTTCTTGAATTTCTTTTGTATTGAATGGCCTCTCTGGTCTTTTTCCAACCCTAAAATGCCTCAGGGCCTTTGGCACTACAACCGCCAACACTGTTAATTGACCTGGAAATTCCTTTTTTAAAATCTTATATTCAGTCCATGAATAAAGACCATCTAATACAATCCGCTTTTGACCAGCATTAATTAGGTTTTTTGCCTCTTCAATCACTTGCTTCACAACCCAATCTTTACCTTCAGTTTCCCGAATCATCTCCCTGAATCGCTTTTCACTTTCTCCGTCTGCGGTAATTTCGATCCCTCGTCGCTTCATCTCTTTATAAATCATTCCCCCAAAATACACTTTAGGAAAACCTTTTTCAGTCAAATAATCTACTACTACCGATTTTCCAGATCCACTCATCCCCACAACTGCTATGATTTTTATATTACCATCATTCATCATCTTTTCCTCTTATTTTCTCTATATTACTCTATTTCTTCTCTTTTGACTATTTTGCAAATTTTCGAAAAAAGTTCACAAAATCCGCTCTCTCTTGTGTCTGCTTCATATAAATCAAAATCGATCTCCCCTTCTCGTCTCTCAAACTGCCATCCATCTCCGCATCCACCATAAAAGTTGTACGGTTTTTAAAACTCAAAAAAATTAATAAATTTTTTATTAAGCTCTCACTTCTATCATAAATCTGGAAAACATCTGAAAACCATCCATGCTTAGCCTTAAATACATTCTGTTTAGAAAATACATATATATCCGAATAACTATTTAGTTCAGCATCCACCTTCACAATCACAATCACTCCAGTTTGCCAGTTATAACCTATTACCAGGTTTGAATAAATTGTTGTGGTTAAATTTTGTATATATATCCCATAATTAGATTCAACCTCTCTTTCTTCACTAATCGAATCGGTATGATATCCAGCCACTAATTTAAAACCTTCCGGGGAAATTAATTGTTCAGCTATGTGTACACCATTTTTATCCACAACCTCTTTTTGTGACACTTCAATATTATATTGCTCAATTGCCACCAAAAAAATTCTCGCCATCCTTTCTCTGTTGCGTTTTATTAATTCAATATTCCAATTCTTTTCTCTTTGTCCAAAAAAGCCCTTCATCCATTCAGAAAATCCACCTCTACCAGTTCTAATTCCAAGCTGTACCATTATCTATAATCATACCATGCCTAATTTTAAATTAGAACTTGCTATAATATTAATATGATTTATGATATTGCAATTATTGGTGCCGGTACCGCTGGTATGACTGCCGCCCTCTACGCTCTTCGCGCAAATAAAACTGTTCTTTTGCTAGAATCCACTATTTATGGTGGCCAAATCATTCAATCTCCTCTTGTAGAAAACTACCCTGGTCTCCCTAATGTATCTGGCCAAGATTTTGCCTCTCATTTGTATCAGCAGCTTCAAGCTTTAAACCAAAAAATCACCTATCAAACCGTTCTTGACCTAGACTATGTAGATTCTCTTTATTCCATTCACACCAAAAATCAAAAATATCATGCCAAAACAGTTATTTTAGCAACTGGGACCACACGCCGCAAACTTAATCTCCCGGAAGAAGATCAACTTCTAGGTCGTGGCATCGCCATTTGCGCCACCTGTGATGGTCCACTTTATAAAAATCAAACTGTCGCCGTTGTTGGTGGAGGTAATTCCGCCGTTCTTTCTGCCCTCTACTTAGCAGATCTTTGTCAGAAAGTTTATCTTATACACCGTTCGGATCTTTTTCGTACCGAAGAACTTCTCTTTGATAAGCTAAAACTTCGCAAAAATGTAACCATTCTTACCAACAATGAGATCAACGCACTAAAATCTTCCAACCACTTTCTCACGGCAGTCGATCTTAAAAATGATTTACCAAAAGATCTTCAACAAGACCCCTCGCTCCCCCGTACTCTTAAAATTCAAGGTCTCTTTGTTGAAATTGGCCGCATTTTCCCAAGTACTAATCTTCTAAAGAACCTGAGTCAAAACCATAATTTAGTTACGGACTCTTCTGGCTTCCCAATTACCGATGATAATTGCGCTACGACCTTACCAGGCTTCTATGTTGCCGGAGATTGCCGCTCTAAAGCTACCCGCCAACTAGTTACTGCTACCGCCGATGGCGCGCTTAGTGCTACTTCTGCTATTAATTTTTTAAACTAAAAAAATGGAGCCATTGACAGGGATCGAACCTGCGACCTGCTCGTTACGAATGAGCTGCTCTACCAACTGAGCTACAATGGCACCTGACTAGATTATATCATGAAACATTTCCTAGCCCAACGAAAACCCCACCTAAGCCCAGCACTCTCCTCTAAGGATAAACTAAAACAGTCTCAGATTGCCGCACTTACTAGTCGCCCATTTGCGCATCGCGGTGTACACGGTTTCCTTAATCCATTAACCTATCAAAAATACCCTGACGTTCCATCTCCTCATCAGCCCTACCTTTTCATTCCTGAAAACACCCTTGCCTCCTTTCAACTTGCTATTCAAAATCAACTAGCCATCGAACTTGACCTTCACTATACGAACGATCGTCATCTTGTTATTTTTCACGACAATAACACTTATCGACTTACTCAAATCTCTCAAAAAATTAAGCATAGCACTCTAGCTAGTATTCAAGAACTCCAGCTTCTTCCCCCCTCTCGGCATTCAAAAAATCCTTTCCCCAAAGAATATATCTCTAGGATCCCCATACTAGAATCTGCACTTCAACTTATCGCCGGTAAGACTCCCCTCCTTATTGAACTTAAATCTGAATTCAATGTTAACTATCGTCGTTTCTGCCAACAAACCGCAGACCTACTTCAAAAATATCAAGACCAATATCAAAATGCTCCCGTCGCCATCAAAAGTTTTGACCCGCGCATTGTACGCTGGTTTCTTCATTATTGTCCAAATATCCCCTCTGGCTTACTTATTCCCAACCATCCAAATCCTCTTTATTATTTAGGTCTATCTCTTCTAAAATTCCCCTTTAACTTATGGCTTAAACCGGATTTTCTTTCCGTCGATAAAAAAATTGTTCAAAACAATCATATTCAAAATTACCGCCAATCTCACCTTGTACTCTGCTGGGTACTCTCTTCAAATTCCGAAAAACACTATCAAAAGTATATAGATAATTCCATTATTGAATAAAAAATTTAAACAAGAAAAAACAGCCCTAAAGCTGTAATGGCGGATCCGACGAGACTCGAACTCGCGACCTCCGCCGTGACAGGGCGGCGCTCTAACCAACTGAGCTACGAATCCAATACCAGTAGTATACTTTATTGTCCCCGATTGTGCAAGACTTTTTCTCTATCTTCTTTAAATTATGCTAAAATAACTACATAAGCGAGTATCGTATAACGGCTATTATGCTTCCTTCCCAAGGAAGAGACGAGGGTTCGACTCCCTCTACTCGCACCATTTTTTGTCAAAAAATCCCTCTTCCAGGGATCTTTTTTATCGATACGATATTCTCTATTCGTCCTTCAAGCTAATCATTTCTCGTACCAGTCCCCCTTCACGAATTTGTTTCACTTGTTTATTAAACTCCAAAAACGGAATCTTAATTGACGTATAATTCACTTGCGATTCGGTTTTGTTAATCAATGTCACAAAATAGTATCCATCACCAGACGAAGACATTACACGATCTGAAGTCTGCCCCGCCTCAAGACCCATCGCGATTCCAGCCCTGCCCCCGTCAACATTCAACTTATCAACCAATCCCCCGGTCTCCTCATATAAAACCTTTTCACCAAGCTCATCGGCAATAACCTTTAAACTTTTTCCCGCCTTTACTCCCGCCTGTACAGTCTCCGAAACTCTAATCGCTTCCTTATCAATCTGTTGTGATACTTTTTCTTTCATTAAGGAAAGGTAAAGCATCCTGCGATACTCTTTAACGGATAGCCCAAAGTTGTCCTCTAGGATTTTCTTAAAACTCTCCTCGCTTCTCTCCACTCCGCCAATCTTACGATGCTTATCGAGCGCACGATCAATCTCATCTTTATCCACGGTCAAATGATACTCAGCCGCCAATTTCAAGGCATAGGCATAATTCTCCGCCTCAGTTAAGGACATTCTTTTGTAGTGATTCATCATTGACGAAGCATCTTTATCATTACCCAACTTCCCTTGCTGCTGTTCAATTGGCGTAATCGTACTCTTATAAATCATCAAATAATCAGAGTACCGTACACGCTCGCCGTCTACTGAAGCCACAGGTAGCGGCACCAGCTGAGTAAGTCTATAAAGCACTGAATCTGTACTCTGCCACTTATATAGAGATAGATACAAGAATCCACCAAACAACATTACTGCCACCAAAGAGATTACAATAGTCAACGTTACAATACGATATTTAGCATATTGTAGAGGATATTTAAACTTTCGCCCCTTCGATAAAACCTCTTCACGCCTCTCCTCGACCCGCTCGAGCTCTGTCTTATTTTTAAACTCCTCAATTTCCTTCTGTTCTTTACGTTGTTTTAAACGTTTGATGATTGATGGCTTTTTTTCATCATTTTGATCTTGTTTCTTCACTCTTCTTTCTCCTCTTCTCTACTTTGTGTTTTTTGCCACGACATTTTGCAATTTTTCATAAATCTGCGCCGGTTTCCCCACTACTGAAATCACTAGATCACCCACACCAGTTTGAATTAAGATTGTTCCATAACCTAAAATCCCCCCAACCACCGAAGTGATTCCATAAGAAATGCTTTGGATTTTGTCTAATCCCAGATCCACTACGGTCTTCTTGAATAAACCTTTTTGTGAAACCTGTCTAATTCTTTGGTCTGTCACGATATAAACCGAAAAATACCACATCATATATGCATAGAAAAAACCACACACCCCCACGAACACAAACCCCAGAAAGATCCACAACATTCTTAGATCATTCTGCCACAAAAAAAGCGGAATTATTCCTAGTATTATCATAATTACTAGGAAAATAATTCCCGCTTTTGCTGTCGAAAAATGGCGACGAAAAATAAACTTAACTTCTTCCCCTTCTCGCTGCCCATCAAATACTAATTTTGTCATATAATTTCAATTTATGGTGACCCGGGCGGGGGTCGAACTCGCAACCTTCTCCTTAGGACGGAGCTGCTCTATCCATTGAGCTACCAGGCCAACACAAATTAATTATACCATATATACTTCACTATCTTAGCGAGTATATTTTTCATTCAAATCTTCGTAATCATAAAGTTCAGCATCAGTGAACCATAATCTCACTTCTTCCTCCGCCTCTTCTGGATTTCCTGAAGCATGCACAAGATTAGGTACACCAATCTTTTTTGCATTAGAATAACCAAAACTCATGTGAGAAAAATCGCCACGAATTGTACCCATATCCGCAGATTTTGGCTCAGTTGGGCCAACAATCTTACGCACCAAAGCTACCGCCTCCACTCCTTCAAGGCACATTGCAATAATTGGACCAGACATCATATAGTCCAGATTATACATAAAAGTCTCCTCACCACGACGTGAAATCAACTTTCCAATATCTTCATAATGTTTCTTAAATAGCACCTGATCTGGGCTTACCATCTTCATGCCAACAATTTTTAGTCCCACACGCTCAAAACGTTGCAAGATCTCTCCCACGATACCACGCTGAACTGAATCTGGCTTAAAGATCACAAGGGTTCTCTGCACGAAGTCGGCAAGATCGACCTCCTTTTGTTTATTAGTAGGTTTATCTTCTGACATACGTACTCCCTGAGCTATGCTCTTACATTTTTCTGATTATAACACAACCCGTCAAGCCGTTCCACGCCTACTCTTATCCAGGTGTAACTCGTAGTCTTAATCACAAATTACCGCGTTAATCAATTCCTTACATCCCCCGACCTTTTTGTTATAATTTTTTTGATAGGTTTCCCGAATAAAACTATACATTTCCTCAAATTTCACCGAAATATTTGCAAGATCAACCAGCTGCAGCGGGAATTCTGTCAACACATCCGGTCGCTTCTCCTTCTGAAATTGCATGAATGCATTCTTCTTCGCTTCTAAATCGTTCTTTGCTTCCACATAATCCACCACCTCAGTCTCCTCAGAAGAATGATAGAATTTATACGCCGCCTTCGCCACCTCTGTTTTTAAGCTAATCCATGCATTGCCATACGACACTAATCTTTCGTTGCCAGATTCCACTAAAATTTTCGCCGCATCCTTAATTTCTGATTCACTCCATTCAAAACCATTGTGAGTTTTATCTCCAGACGACTCCACAATTAGCCAATTATGCCACAACGAATAAAGATCCAGAGTCTTTTCTACTTCAGCACTACTTGCCTTAGACTCATTTAACGCCACCTTAAACGCCTCAAATCGACGATTTACCTCAATATCCTTCAGGACCCCGGCCGTGTCCCCCATTTCTTCTATCAATTGCGCATTCACTCCCTGACTATTTTTCTTGCATCCCTCAATATATTCCTGATATATCTCCATCGAGGTGAAGGTATTGTCATTATATTCTGTTACCTTATCACAATTCACATTGCTTCTTAGTTTTTGTAGGTCACTCTTAATCGCCTTCGCCACACTGTAAGTTTTCGAGTAATCAGTTGAGAACATCCCCGTAATACTTGCAACTATCGAAAAAACCACAATTAACCCCACCACTGCTGACGGGATAATAATTAGTAGTCTCTTCTGTATCTTCGTCAGCTCACCAAAAGAACGCTTAATTCTTTCCCCCAACTTCGGTTTCTTCGGTTTTTCAATTCTCTTGAAATCTGCGTTCGGCCCATACCCTGCCGGGAACCCATTTTCAGGCACCCTATTTTCCTGCACTGTATCCACCACCACGCTACTCCCAGTTAGAGGCTCATAAATTCTCTTCTCTGTCGGATTCATATTGATTTGCTGATCGACTAGTTCTTGATTATAATCAATTTTCTTTACTTCACCAAAAACCTTAAATACCGAATTCGTCTCTACCTCATTATTCGGCTGGTTTCCATCATTCAGCTTCACGCCGCCATCCATATTTGGCGTAAAATCCACACCCGGAGTATTCAGATTATCCATAACCGTATTATAGCACGGTCTGTTATAATATCCCTTATGGATATCTCTGATCTTATTAATGACTTTCTCGAATCTCTTGAAATTGAAAAAGGCCGCTCTACTAAAACCACTGAAAACTACGGACTTTATCTTGCTCGCTTTCTTGATCTAATCACTCAAGATTTTCCCGAAGGCGCCACCATTAAACCTTCTGATCTCACTCCAGAAATTTTACGTAAATTTCGTCTCAGACTCAATCGTTTTGACGATAATCAAAACCATGAACGTCTTTCCGCCCTTACTCAAAGCTATCATCTAATTGCCCTCCGTGGTTTTCTCAAATATCTAGCCAAACGTGGGATTCACTCCCTTGACCCAAGTCTAGTTGACTTACCCCGCGCCGCCAAAAAACAGGTCACCTTTCTCCATTTCGATGAGGTCGAACGTCTACTCGCAGAAATCCCCATCGATACCGAAACTGGTCTGCGTGACCGTGCCATCATTGAATTATTATTCTCCGGTGGACTTCGTGTTTCTGAACTTTGTAACTTAAATCGTGACTCCATTAACCTCGCCCGCCGCGAGTTTATGGTTCGCGGTAAAGGTAAAAAAGACCGCCCTATTTTTATTGATCAAACCACCGCCGATCATCTTGAAGAATACCTTTCCGCCAGAAGTGACACTCTTCCCGCTCTTTTTCTCAATAACTCTTCCAATCAAAATATACCTGACACCTCTGGCGATTTTCGTCGACTCAGTCCACGTTCAATCGAACGGATCATTCAAAAGTATGCTCGTCTTGCCGGCATCACCAAACATGTCACCCCCCACACCCTTCGTCACAGCTTCGCTACCGATCTTTTAATGAATGGTGCCGACCTACGCTCTGTTCAAAGTCTCCTTGGCCATGCCAATATTGCCACCACTCAGATTTACACCCATATCACTGATCCCCACCTTAAAGAAGTTCACGAAAAATTTCATTCAGAAACCAAAGACTAATTTTTTAGTCTCACGATTCCAATTCAACCACGTCCTATACCGCCACTACATAGAGGTATAAAAGAATCTCTCTTGCAAACAGCAAAACCAACCAAAACCCCATAATTAGATACGGACCAAATGGTACTCGCACCTTTTTTTTCTGCATAATTTTCTTCGCATTAAATCCTAATGCCAACAAATTCGCTACAAAAAGTAACGTCAGTGACAGTTCGAATCTTCCCAAAAATAACACTGCCGCTAAAGCTAACAAATAATCTCCTCCCCCCACTAACTGTTCTTTTGAAATTTTATACATTAAAAAATATAGGCCTGGCAATACTAAAATACTGCTCACTAAATTAAGTAAATCATTCTTAATAACTTCACTCACCTGCTTAGTCGCCCCAAGTTGCACACTAAGCAATTTTGAGCCAGACCAATATCTTAGCTCCGAGATTATCCCAAATCTCACCAACTCATTCAAAACAAAGTACCCCACACCAAGGCCTATCAACACATATAAAATCCAACTAGGTAACCTTTGCCACTTCAAATCATAAACCACCAAAATCCAAAATAATACCGCACTTACCATAAGAATTAATACCTTTACTATAATCAACGGATTAGTAAAAATTCTCACCAAAAGCTCAATGTCAAAATTTCGCCAGAAATCATATTCCCCTCCTTGCCAAAATCCCATTACGTTCACTTGTTTAAAAAATAAACTCAAAATTCCACAAAAAATTAATCCCATCACCACTTCTGAAGCAATCTCAATTCCCCCAATCTTCTTTCCGCATTGCCGACAACGTCCCCTCTGTAATACCCATGATACAATCGGGATTAATTCATACCAAGACAGTCGGTGATGACAAAAAAGACACTCTGAACGTCCACCAATCCTCTTTCCCTCTTCCTTATATCGAATCCGATAAGCCTGACAGCATGCAAATGATCCAAAAACCGCCCCCACCACAAAAAATACTAGATAAAGCACCACTAACACTATCTGTATATTAGCATAAGCCTCTTGATTTTTCTATGAGATTTTATTATTATTTGCATAAGAAACACGCCAAAAACTTGACTAAAAAGAAAGGATCAAATGGCAAATCAAAATCTAAATAACAAAAAAGGCTTCACTATTATCGAGGTTGTCTTGGTACTTGGTATCGCCGGTCTTATCTTCCTTATGGTCTTCATCGCCCTTCCTGCCCTCCAACGCAACCGCCGCGACACCCAGCGCACCTCTGACATCTCCAGACTCGCTGCTGCCCTAACCAACTATCAGTCAAATAACAGTGGCGCTATTCCTTCAGACAAATTTGGCTCCTACGTCTCTGGACACACTGAGGTCGACCAAAACATTACTCGTACTCTTAATCACCAATCTTGGGCCTATTTCTACGATTCCTACCTAATCATTGGTAAAGAAGATAAAGATAAATTTGTTGACCCAGAAGGTGGCCCATACTCTCTATCCATTTCCTCCTGCCGTGAAGCTACTTCTTATAATGCAGAGACCAAAATCTGTAACAACGGTCAACGTTCAGCTTCTACCTGGCGTGATCAATCTGAGGGCCGTCCAAACGGTATAGAAGACGTCACAGCCGGCAACCCTTACGAACAAAGTGGTACTAAAGGTCACACTATCAGCATCGTCACCAATGCCACCTGCGAAGGTCCAGACGCTATTCATGCTTCCGGTTCACGCAAAGTTGCCATCCTTTATAAGAAAGAAGGCGGTGGCTCAATCTGTCAACCACTTTAAAAAAGACACCCCGCAAGGGGTTCTTTTTTTAGTCTAATATTTTTACCACTTAATTTCTTCGAGGCCCTTCGACTTCAAATATTCATTTGTTTTCGAAAATGGCCTAGAACCAAAGAATCCATTATGAGCCGAAAGTGGCGAGGGGTGAGCTGATTCTAAAACTAGGTGTCTCTCTTGATCAATTAATACCTTTTTACTTCTAGCATCTCTTCCCCACAAAATAAATACCAAATTTTCACGATTTCTATTCAAATACTCCACACAGTTCTTCGAAAAAATCTCCCACCCTTTTCCTCTATGCGACCCAGCTTTATGCGCCTCCACTGTCAATACATTATTTAGTAGCAACACTCCCTGCTCCTGCCAACTCGAAAGATCACCATCCGGATTCATGTGCTCCCCCACATCCGCATCGATTTCCTTGTAAATATTCAGGAGACTAGGCGCTATATATTTTCCACCTTTTTTAACCGAAAAAGCCAACCCATCCGCCACTCCTGGTGTATGATATGGGTCTTGCCCCAAAATAACTACCTTTATTTTATTTAAATCCGTCAAAAAAGCCCTAAATACCGAGCCTTTTTCCGGAAAAATCGTCTTTTTCTCATATTCTTCATGTAAAAAATCAGCTAATTTTTTAAAATAAGCCTTTGAGAATTCTTCCTCCAAAAACCCCCGCCAACTCTCATCAAAACACTTCATCTTATAATGCAAATAGCTTTCTTAATTCCTTTTGTACTTCATCAATCGTCCCTCCAGCGTCTAGGCACTGCAACTTCATTTCCTTCGCCACCTTAAGATATGCTTCATTCACTTTTTCCTGAAACTCTGTTGGCTGTGTTTTTAATACTTCACCCACTCGACCTTGTTCGACCGCTTGCGTATTTAGCCTACGTTGTCTCTCCGCATCTGACAGTGTCAGTACTACCATCTTATCAGGCTTAAAATAATAGTCCGGCATAATTTCTTTGTGCAAACGCGAAATTAATGATTTTGATACCCCACCAGCATAACCTTCGTAAATCAAAGTCGACAACCAGTTACGTGTCAAAATCACCGTCTCACCTCGCCTTAACGCAGGCTCCGCAATCTTTCGCCATTGTTCATAACGGTTAACTAGGAATAGCAATACTCTAGTTCTATGGTTAATATCTTGCTTAGTTTTATATGTTAACTTAGAAATCTCAGATACGAAGGGATCCTCCGAACCAGTTCCCGACTCCGAATAAGCGGTCACAATCTCACCCTTCTCCCTTAGATATTCAGCCAGAAGTCTCGCCTGTGTATCTTTCCCAGTCGCATCTTGCCCCTCGATCACAATCAACATTATTTCACTCCTGCCGCATGCTTTTTCAAAATTTCCCCGCCTTTTTTCTTCCCTGCTGCGTATTCAGAGTAACATTTTGGACAAATTGCCCTATACTCAACCTCTGAGGTACCATCATCAATTAAGACATCTGGGCCATCCGCCATAAACTCCCCATTCAAAAACCGCGCGTTCAGCGTTGCCTTACGCCCGCACTCACATATCGTTTTAATTTCATCGATATCGTGTGCCATCTGTAATAATCTAGTTGCCCCTTCAAAACCACCATCAGTCAACCTAAAGTTTAATCTTAAGCCATAAGCCATTACCGGCACTTCAAGATCCGTCGTCACTTTCATCAACTGATCCACTTGTTTTGAAGTCAAAAACTGTGCCTCATCAACGAGCACACAGGAAATTTTCTTATCCTTAATATATTTTTTCAAATAACTAAAGAGATCGTCTTCTTTCCCAAAACAAAAATCTGTCACTCGCTCCGGCCCAATCCTGGTTAACAGCTTTTCGCCATTCTTAGTATCCGTCTTTGGTTTCATCACACAGACCTGATGTCCGCGCTCTTCATAATTAAAAGCTACTTGTAAAAGCTGCATTGTCTTTCCGCAGCCCATTGCACCGTATCTGAAATATAGTTTCGCCACAGCATCCTCCTAGTATTATTATCTCTATAGTACCACAAGAGTTCAATTTCTACACATCTTCACTAAACTGCGAATTATAAAGCTCCGCATAGAAGCCATTCTTTGCGATCAATTCCTTATGATTGCCTTGCTCAATAATATTCCCCTCCCGCATTACCAAAATCAAATCAGCCTCTCGAATTGTCGACAACCGATGTGCAATCACAAAGGAAGTTCTCCCCTTTGTCAATTTCGAAAACGCATCCTGGATTAATTGTTCGGTACGTGTATCCACATTAGAAGTTGCCTCATCCAAAATCATCATCATCGGTTCACTAATCACCGCTCTCGTAATTGTCATCAATTGTTTTTCACCAGCCGAAATATTATCCGAGTCTTCTGAAATCACCGTTTGATACCCATTGGGTAGCGATTTAATAAAATGATCTACTCCCACCAGTTTCGCCGCTTTATAAACATCTTCATCCGAAATCTTCTTTGCTCCGTATTTCAAATTCTCCATAATTGTCCCTGAGAATAACCATGTATCTTGTAAGACCATCCCGAATAAGTCACGCACTTCATCACGTCGCATTTTCTTAGTCTCCACTCCATCAATCAAAATCTCACCATCGTTAGGATCAAAAAATCGCATTAACAAGTTTACAATCGTAGTTTTTCCCGCCCCAGTCGGACCCACAATCGCAACTTGCATTCCTGGCTCAATTTTAACCGAAAAGTTCTTAATCACTGGCTTCACATCATAACTAAAATTCACGTCTCTAAATTCCACCTCACCATGTAATTTGCGATTTTTATTTACAATCTGAGAGAATAAGCTCTTTTCTACTTCCGGCTCCTCTTCCTTCTCCTCTAGAAAATCAAAAATCCTTTCAGCCGCCGCTAAAATTTGCTGAATTGTACTCGAAAGTTGAGCTACCTCTGTAATTGGCCTATTAAAACGGTTTAAATATTGGATGAATGCCTGAATACCACCAATCGAAATCGTTCCAATAATCACATAATATCCACCCAGCATACATACCCCTGCATATGCCAAATTCAAAAAGATATGCGTTAAAGGAAAAGTTAGTGAACTAAGAAACTGCGCCTCACTACTCTCCTGATATAACTTTTGATTTATCGTCTCAAAGTTCTTTATTGATTGTTCAGCATGATTATTTGCCTTAATAATTAATTGACCACTAAAATTTTCCTCGATAATAGCATTTAATTTACCTAACGTCTCTCGTTCAGCCACAAAGTATACCTTAGCTTTTTTCAGAACTCTCGCAATAAAAATCGTCGAAATTGGCACCGCCACAATCGCAATCAAGGATAAAGTCACCGAAAGATACAACATAATCGCTAAATATCCCACAAGAGTCGTCACACTAGTAATGATTTGCGTTAAAGTTTCAGCAAATGACACTGAAATCATGTCCACATCATTAATCATTCTCGACATCACATCACCATTTGGCGTTCTATCAAAGTATCCAATCGGCAGACGTCGCATTTTTTTCAGAATACTCTCTCTTAGTTTCTTTTCATACACTACCGAAAGAGACGAAGTTACTACTCCCTGTATATAACCAATTATTGCCGACGATAAAAATGTAGCAATCAGAACAAATGCTAAGAAATTAATTTCAGACCAATTTATCACACCCTGATTTTTTAATGATTCCATTGCAGAAGTCGTCATCATACCAAGAATCATTGGCCCAAAAACCATTAAAAGAGTCGAGACCAAGGACAAAACTGTGGCTATAACAATTTTTACCTTCCACTCTCTAATCGACTGCCAGAAACGTCCTAAAGCATTCTTAAAATCCCTTGGGCCCTGCGCACCTGCTCCATTACCATCCATCCTATTTATCCCCTTTCTGTTTTTTCTTCTTCTGGGCTTTTTCTAAAGCTCCAACTTCAGAACTTACCGCTAGTTCAGTAGCTAATTCCTCGTCTGAAAATTGTGATTTTGCAATCTCAAGATAAACCCGACACTTCTTCAGAAGCTCATAATGAGTTCCTTTCCCCACAATCTTACCTTGGTCCAACACAATAATCTGTTCTGCGTCTCTAATCGTATTAATTCTCTGCGCCACTACTAGTACCACCGACTCTTTTGTCACCTCTTTCAAAGCCGTTCTCAGTAACCTATCCGTTTTCATATCAAGTGCTGAAAAAGCATCGTCAAACACAAATATTTCAGGTTCTTTCGCCACTGCCCTCGCAATTGATAAGCGCTGCCTTTGTCCCCCAGAAACATTTGTTCCTCCTTCGGAAATTTCACTTTCATATTTTTTCGGCATCTTTTCGATAAATTCCGTCGCTTGAGCTATTCTCGCCGCCTTTTTCATTTGCGCGTCCGTCCCCTTTTTTGTGCCAAATAAAATATTCGATCGCACTGTTCCGCCAAACAAATAACCCTTTTGTGGCACTAGTCCAATTCGATTAATCAAATCCGCCTCAGTGTATTCCTTAATCCCCTTGCCATTTATCAAAATCTCACCCTCTATTGCGTCATAAAATCTTGGCACTAAATTAATCAGTGTCGATTTACCAGATCCTGTTGAACCAATAAAAGCTGTCGTCTTTCCTGCCTCAGCCATAAAGCTAATATTCTCTAGCACCTTACCATCACTCGAATTGTAACCGAAGTTCACATGCTTAAATTCAACACTCGCCTTCTCACTTATATTCATCGTACTTTTTTCCGGGAATATAATTTTAGATTCAGTCATTAGTACTTCATTAATACGTTTTGCCGACACATTTGCACGTGGTATCAACACAAATAACATAGTCAAAAACAAGAATGACATAATCACTTGTGAAGCATATTGCATAAAGGCAATCATTTTTCCTAGGTAACTTACGTCCACACTTAATCTTGAAACTCCCACCCAGATCGCTAGTAGTGACGTCATATTAAACACTAACATCATGATCGGAGTTTGTAACTGCATAATTTTCACGATCGACAAATCAGTCTTTGTCAGCTCATCGTTTGCTTTCTTGAATTTCTTCTCCTCGTATTCTTCCTTATTTAGTGCTCGAATTACTCTTATGCCAGTCAGATTCTCCCTCGTTAACAAATTGATTTTATCCATCATCTTCTGGAATAATACAAACTTTGGCATCACGAGGCCAATGATCACAATTGAAAAAACCAAAAGCACTACTATTGCTAGTCCAATAATCCACGTCATATCAGGTGCTACAACGAATGCCTGCATTACTGCCCCTACCGCCATTAACGGTGCACGAATCAACATCGATAAGCACATTACCATCGTCTGTTGTACCTGCGAAACATCGTTGGTGGTTCTTGTTACTAGTGAGGCTGTTGAGAATTGTTCTGTTTCAGTAATCGAAAAAGACAATACCTTAGCAAATAAGTCCTTTTTCATATCCCGACTGATTGCCGCACTGACCTTCGCAGAAAAATATGAGGCGATCAATGTTCCAAGCGCCGACACTACAGTCACCCCAAACATTTTAACCCCCATCTGCCAAATGTAATTCGTGTCATTCTTAATAATCCCCTCATTCACAATATCTGCCATCATTGTTGGTAACATCAATGCACCAAAAACCTGCAAACCAACCGTAAGTACTAGTGCCAGACACTGCCAAAAATATGGCTTCATATATCTAAATAATTTCAACATCAACTACCTCCAGGGATTTTCTAACTTCACTCTATTACGAGAAGACTCTTTGTGAATTGATTTTATCTCAAATTTAAGATTTTATCAAACGCTATTTCCTCACCCAAGCCATCATTTTTAGTAACATAAACACCAAGACATTCACTAAAACAATCGTTGATCCAGTTGGTGTCGATAAACCATAAGATATTATCATTCCTACTATAAAACAAGTCACTGATACTAAAATCGAAACAATGATTACCCTCTTAAAGGTTTTCACTACCTGCATTGCTGACATCGTCGGAAAAATAATCAAACTTGAAATGAGGAGCGCCCCCATTAATCTCATTCCAAGCACCACCACAATCGAACAAAGAATCGCAAATACTGCATTATATAAATTGGTTTTTATCCCAATCGACCTTGCAAATTCTTCATCAAATGTTAAGGCAAAAATTTTATTATAGCAGGCCAAAAAAATTCCAATTACAAATATTGAAAAGATCACGCAAAGTATCAAGTCGCTTTCAGAAATCGATAAAATACTACCAAATAAATAATTATTAATATCTGTATTTACTCCTCTAGTAATTGATATGACGAAAGTCCCCAGCGCTAATGCTCCCGCCGACACCATCGCAATCGCCGCATCTGGTTGAATTTTGCTCTGATTATTTAACCTTAATATCAAAAATGACATTATGATTACCACCGGCAAAGCAAATTCAAGTGGTGCAAAGTTCAATACAGTTGCCACCGCAAAGGCCGAAAAGCCCACATGTGAAAGCCCGTCCCCAATCATTGCATTGCGTCTTAAAACTAGTGCTGTTCCTATCAATGCCGCCGAGATCGAAATCAACAGCCCAGCCAAGAATCCCCTTACCAAAAAACCTTGTTCAAATATTTCAAACATCATGAATCCTCTCAACATATTCTTTAGTCTCTCCGAAAAAGTACTCCTCCCCTGAAAGAGCAAGAATTTTATTCCCGATTAGATTCTTATGATCAAGATCATGTGTCACCATCATGATTGTAATTCCTTTTGCGTTCAACTTCGACAAATTCTCATATAACTCCATTTTCGACTTAAAATCCAAGTTATTTGATGGTTCGTCCAAGATTAATAGCTTCGTTGTCGCCGCCAACGCTCGTGCAAGCAATACCTTCTGTCTTTGCCCACCAGATAAATCTGCAAAATGTCGTTTTGCTAGATTGACAATCTTTAGTTCCCTTAAGCTTTCTTCAACAATCTCTTTTTCGTGTTTTCCAAAGAAAGGCCTAAGGCTAGTCCTATTCAGTGTTCCCGCATAAATAATCTCTGAAACCGAAGCTGGAAAATTCTTGTCCACCTTACTTTCCTGCGGCATATAACCAATAAAATTTCGCTTCAAATTATGAAACAATATTTCCCCCTTGTTTTGCTTAATTTGCCCCAGCAAAGTCTTAATTAGTGTCGATTTTCCAGCCCCATTCTGACCAACAATGCAAATAAAGTCCCCCTCACAGACTTCAAAACTTAAGTTTGAAAAAACTTTCGTCTTGTCATAATTCACCTGTAAATTTTTCACCGTTACAAGCGGCTCATAAGAAGAATTAATACGCGCCCCCTCCTTTTCAAATTCGTAAGTTTTGCCCTTCATCTTCATTGTCTTTTCTCTTCGGTTTCCTTAAGCTATTCTCTAGCTATTTAAAGCTTCCTTTAAAGCTTCGAGGTTACGCTCCATTAAATCTACATATGTCACACCGCTCTCAAAATCTTTTTCCGAAATATTATGTGCAGATTGAATTTCCAAAATCTTTGCACCCGTCTCCTTTGCTAAAGTTTCCGCAATTAACCCATTTGAAAGCTCAATCTTAAAGACAGCAGGAATTTTATCTTCTTTGATCTTCTTTACTAAGAAGCTTACAGTTTTTACGTTAGCTTCTGTCTGTTCCGAGCATCCTGGAAAGGCAGCATAATATTTAATTCCATAATCATCTACAAAATACCTTAACGGAAAACGATCGCCAACAATAATTTCTTTACGCTTCGCTGTCTTAACCATTTCCCCAATTTTCTGGTCGACTGCAGCAATTTTATCCGTATAATTCTTAGTATTTTCAGATAACTTCTTTTCTTCCGCCTTATCAAATTCTAAAGCAGCCTTGAGAATCTTTTCTGTAATCTCTTTAGCATTCTTTAAACTAGTCCATACATGCTCATCGACCTCTGGTTCCTCTTCTTTATGATCATGGTCATGCTTGTGATCATGATCGTGGTCGTGGTCGTGATCGTGGTCATGCTTATGATCATGATCGTAATCATCCTTATGATCATCCTCATCTTCCTGCATCCCCTCGACTACTTCCTCGTTTTTAGTTTTTACTAAATCAACTAGCTTCATTACCTTAGTTTTCTTCGGATCAATCTCACTGATCACCTTTTTTACCCATTCGTCTGAGTCTCCCCCCACATAAAGAAACAAATTACTATTCTTTATCGTCAAAATATCTTGTGGAGTAGGCTCAAAACTATGTGATTCGGCCCCAGGCTTCAATAACATCTTCACAGAAACCTCTGTGTTTTCCCCTGCTACCGCACGCGCAAAATCATAGCCAGGAAAACTCGTACTCACAATTGAGTATTTTTTTCCCGCCTCATGCTTCCCCAGCATGCTAGCAAACTTTACTCCAGCAAAAGCCACGCCCGCCACAATTAAAGCCGCCACCGCTCCTTTATAAATTTTTTTCATTATTTCTCCTTGAATAATTTATTTATACAAAAATATAATCTATTAAATGTGTATAAATTATTTACTCAATCATCCATCTGATCTTTTAACGCAATCTGAGTTAGCTCCCCCTTTAAAATCAAACTTCTCCCCGTATTTAGCTTTCTACACTGACAATTAGCACATACCCCGGGTACTATTCTAGTCTCTCTTTTTTCTAGACAGAGTTCCATGTCCCCACAAAAACCACCCCGGCCTGAAACAGTCGCTTCAATCTCCCCACAGTGTAGACATTTTATATAAACTTTTGGCATTTTAGCCTCTTGGTGGTTCGCCCTCCGGCTCATTTAGTAGCTTCTTAGACTTAATCTCATAACGCTTACCATTCACCGGTGAAACATAATAATCTTCATTTAATAAATTCACAAACATCGTCAAATCCTTATCATCCATGATAATGATTTTACCGTCATCATCTGTCATTAACTCCAACTTCATCTCGTCAGAATAATCCACTAGCTGTTCTTGCGACATCTGCTCTTTAATATCCATATCTTGCAGCTTCTTTACGAGAGGCTTTTTATCCTGCAGTAAAGCATTTAAGGTTAATCCCTCAGCAAAAGATAGCTGATACTTCTCCTCAATTTCCCTTGCTTTCGCCTCAGCCAGCATCTGTGCCTTAAAATCATATTGAAAAAGGTTCTCAAACTTACTCTGATTGAAAATTACCACATTCTCATCAATAATTGCAACTTGATTATCGTCCGGCATCTTCAGTGCCACCTCGGCGCTAAACGGTTCAAAGCTCTCACCATTTAATTCCCAAGAAGACTTAGCATTAAGCGCTGAAGCGGCTGAAATCGCCTTTGCAATATAGAACGTTTTCATCCCATCCCCACCAGGATAAGTAAATCTCGCCAAAATACCCTTCACCTTCTTAAATTGGTGCTCATTATCCGTAAAATAATCAATATCCTTATATTCTTTTTCCACCAAACGAATCAGACTCTCAGCTCTCACCACCTTGTTGAGATCTGTGCGATAAATTACCTTATTTTCACCATCTGATTTTTCGTATTCACGACATTCCAGACCTTTGTCTGCCTCTTTAATCACAAAAGCCACTGCCTCACCCATAAACATTTGCTTTACGGAATTAGTCAGTTTTTCTGAATAACGAATCTTAAACGGAGTGTAATTTTTATTAAATAGAAAAAGCTCACAAGAGACATTATTCTTTACTTCATCAATTTCATTTGCCCACAAAAATACATCAAAATCACTAATCTTCTTAATCTCAGAATTTGTAAATGCTGGTCTATCTTCTGACTCCATACTTCCTCTCTTTTTCTAACTAGTTTAACACAAAAAAGTTTGACTATGCTAGATCAGCGTAGGTTTCTTTCAGTCTCTCATTTTCAGACAGACCAAATTCAGTCAAAAGTCCCTCCAATTTTCGCTGTCCTTCCCCCACTTTTTCATTATCATCCAGTGTGATTTCGATTTTTACGAAATCCTCTTTCTGGTTGTCAATTTGATCAATATAAACCTTTGTGTTTTTATTAATCTCAAGAGATTGCCTTCGACGTGGAATTTCTGCCTGCATCACAAAGCCTAATTGCAGCAAAATATTTGCCGCTTCCGCATAGTCTCTCACTTGCGTCACATGCGAAATGGTCACTCCAGAATCTTCAATATGTCTCTTACAAATTAAGTCATACTTCGCTGGACGATCCACCGCCTTCATTTCAATCCTCAAAATCATTCTTGGATAATTATTATGATTCTGATAATTTTTTGGCACAAAAACTCTGTTATGCTGCCAATAAACCGGCCCAAAATCATAATCTAAATGTGATAGCTTCGCCTCAAACGCATCACGATCTGCCAATTTACTCTTATAAATAATCGTTCGCATTTCCTACTCCGTTGATACCAATTCTACTTCAACATTTTCCGCCCCCTCATTTTCTCGCGCCTTATTCGCCCACAGATCGGTTAGTTCGTTCATTTCGATTCCATCATGCCCCTTCACCCAAATTAGTTTCACCTTAGAGTCTCGATAAAGCTCATACAATTCTTTTACTAAATTTAGATTTTTAATAGGCCCAGTCTTCTTTTTCCAACCATTTTTCTCCCAACCAGGCGCCCATTTTGTTAAAACATTGATCCAAAATTCTGAGTCTGAATGAATTTCCCCCTCTTCTCCAGCCAAAAACTGCATTGCCGCACGCATTGCCGCGCCTTCCATTCGAATATTCGTTGAAGCTTCTTCTCTCCCCAATCTTACCGGCTGGCCATCACAAATCACAGCATAGCCACCTGGCCCAGGATTAGGTGAAGCACTTCCGTCTGTCCATAAAATCTTCACTACATATTTCCCTGTACATCATTTACAATTGCATATATTGGGAATAGCACCGCCACAATAATAAAACCAACCATTACCGCCATGATTACCATCAATACTGGTTCAATCAAGGTTGAAATTGTTCGAATTTGTTCTTCCAATTCATCCTCATACACTTGTGCAGCCTTCGCCAACATCTCATCTATTTTACCAGATTCCTCACCAATCGAAGCCATTTGAGGCACCAATGGCAAAATGTAAGAAAGGTTTTTCAAAGATGACGACAAAGTTTTACCTTGTTTAACTTTTTCCGAGACTTCCTTAATTTCTTTTTCCAGCACCACGTTATTCATCGCTTCCGCTGAAATCTGCAGAGTATCCTGAATTGATACCCCTGCCGACATTAAGTTCGAGGCTGTTCTAGCGAAACGTGAATTATATAAACGCCAAAACATTGTCTTAAATATTGGAACATTCAGCTTCGCTAGTGCCGCCCATTCAATGCCAGTTGTAGTTTTTCTAAACTGAAATAGAAAATAGATCGCCACCCCCAATAAAATCGTCACCAACCACCAAGATGCTACTAAAAAGTTCGCAAGTGATACTAATACGCCTGTCGCCCATGGTAATGCCCTCCCTATATCCTTATATAATGACTGAACTTGTGGCACAATCATAAGCACCATAAAGACTAGTACCGCAATAATCACCATTAAAATAATTGCCGGATAAACCAAAGCACCGCGAATCTTTGAAATCATCGCGTTATCTTTTTCCTGCTGCTCCGCCAAACGTTTCAGTGACAAATCCAAGCTACCCGAAGCCTCACCCGCCCGAAGCAATGCAATATATACTTTATTAAATACATCCGGATACTTTTCACAGGCCTGGGTTAAAGTTCTACCAGCCTCCACGTCCACCAAAATTGATTCCACTACCTTCTGCATTGGCTTACTTTCGGTCTGTTCAATTACGGTACGTAATGAATTAGACAAAGGCAAACCAGCTCCGATTAAGGTCGCAAACTGCCTCGTAAAGACAATTCTGTCTTTCATCGTAATCTTGTTTTTAAAACGCTGAAATAGCCCAACCCCTGACATATCTTCATCAATTCGGTCTGGCGTCATTCCCTGTTCGATCAAAAGTTTCCCAGCAGTACGTTCATTTTCTGCCTGGATCACCCCCTTAGTCATTTCTCCGGTTTTACTATCTCTAGCTTTATATATAAATCGCTTCATTAAATCCCCTTCACTAGCCTATCAAACTCACGCATATCCACCGCATAATCTCTTGCGCTATCATAGGTCACCGTACCCTGTTGTACTAGCTTCGCTAAAGTACGATCCATTGTCTGCATTCCTTCATTTGCACCAGTTTGTATCGTGTTATCAAGCTGATGCGTCTTACCCTCACGAATTATTGAACGTACAGCCGAGTTTGCAATCATGATCTCTGCTGCCACCACTCGACCCCCACCAATCGCTGGCACTAGTCGCTGAGAACAAACTGCCATCAAAATTCCCGCTAGCTGCGAACGGATCTGCGGCTGCTGCTCAGCCGGAAAAACATCAATCATACGATCAATTGATTGAGCTGCCGAATTTGTATGAAGCGTAGCAAATACCAAGTGTCCAGTCTCCGCAATCGTAATCGCAGAAGAAATCGTCTCAAGATCACGCATCTCACCAAGTAACACCACATCCGGATCTTCACGTAGTGCCGACTTTAAAGCCCTTGAGAAAGAGTAAGTATCATAATGCACTTCCCTCTGTGCGACCACAGATCGAATTGACTTATGTGTAAATTCAATTGGATCCTCAATCGTCAAAATATGCATCGCCTTTTCTGAGTTAATCTTATTAATAATTGCTGCCAAAGTTGTAGACTTACCAGAACCAGTCGGACCCGTCACGAGTACCAACCCACGCGGATAATCAGCAAACGAAGAAATAACCTGTGGCATACCCAATTCTTCGATCGTAGGCATCTTTGTTGGGATTAAACGAAACGCTGCTGCTAGATTCCCTTTTTCATTAAAAGCATTCACACGAAAACGTGCAATTTCTCCGAAAGAAAATGAATAGTCAAATTCTTTATCCTTTGATAAAACTTCACGCTGCATTGAGTCCAAGGTTGAGAAAACCAATTTTTCCACCATCTCACTTGTTAGAGCTGGCGTATTTGGAATCGGTGTCAGTGAGCCGTCTATCCTTAAGATTGGAGGTAGTCCGACCTGAATATGTAAATCTGACGCTCCGCGCCTAATACACTCTTCGAGCAATGTCTCAATCTTAATCGAAGTTGGTAAACTAGTTGGCGTGGAAGCGGCTGCCGCCTGATTAGCTGCCGTCGTTTTTACCGCCGTTCCCGTTATCACCGTTGGTTGCGCCTGTGCTTGTTGTACTGGAGCCTGCATAGGATTCGTCTGCGACATCCCAGCCACACCCATCGCTGGAGCTGGGCCCGTCATGTTTGCTTGTGGCTGTGTATTTTGCTGCATTTTTCTCCTCTTTTCTCTTATTTTAGCATAAGCTTCATTGTTTATAATAATTCACTAATTGCAATTTAGAAGTTTAGTCTAAGCAAGGTCTGACGCCACCCTATTCACCTCACTCACCGTCGTTACTCCCGTCAAAGCCTTCATCATACCATCTTGACGCATCGTCAAAGTTCCCTTCGCCCTCGCCAACTTCATAATTTCACTCGAAGTTGCATGTGAAATAATCATTTTCTGAATATCATCATCCACTTCAATTGTCTCATAAAGACCCGCCCTCCCCTTATATCCACCAGGCGTCTCTCGATCATCAATTCCCCGCACTAAAGTATATCCATTAGGATTAACCACCGGCAGACCTGTATACCCTAAGTCGTCCGACACAATCGCTACCTGTTGCTGATTTTGTGGCAAAATACTCCCCACTAAATCATTTATCTGCTTTGTCTCCATTTCATTTGAATGCACAGCCTCTCTTTTAGGAGCCACCCTTCTCACCAACCTCTGACCAATCACAGTATTCAAAGTCGAAGCAAGTAGGAACGGCTCAATTCCCATATCAAGTAATCTTGGCAAAATACCTGCAGCCGAATTAGTGTGCAGTGTTGAAAACACCAAGTGTCCAGTCAAAGCAGCCTGTACCGCCAAGTTCGCCGTCTCCGCATCACGAATCTCACCCACCATCACCACGTCTGGATCTTGACGCAAAATACTACGTAGTCCCGCAGCAAAAGTCAGTCCTGCATCCACATTTACCTGAATTTGATTCACCCCATCCATTTTGTATTCCACTGGATCTTCTAGTGTTACAATATTGATTCCATCGGATTTAATTCTACGAATCAAGGCATATAAAGTAGTCGACTTACCAGACCCCGTTGGTCCTGAAGTCAAAATCATCCCATTTGGTTTTGCAATTCCCCGCTCCACCATCTTTAAAGCGTGGCCAGTCATTCCCATCTGTTCAATATCTAAAGTCGTTCCACTTTTATCCAGAATACGTATCACCACCTGCTCCCCCCAAATCACCGGCGAAATCGCAATACGAAGGTCGACCTCTTTTCCGTCCACCAACACCGTAAACTGACCATCTTGAGGAATACGGTGTTCATCAATCTTTAGATTCGATAAAATCTTTACCCGAGAAACCAAAGCTGGCTCAATAGTTTTTGGCAGTTCCATCACCTTGCGCAGCACGCCATCAATTCGACACCTCACGATTAAAGCTCTCTCCAGTGGCTCAATATGAATATCTGAGGCTTTTGACTTAGTCGCAAAAGTCAGAATGGTTGACAAAGCCTTCGAAATCGGCGAATCCTGAGTAATGATTTTTACATTTGGCCCATGCGAAGCCTCATCTGCTTCCGAGGTTTTAACCGCCTTCTCTACCGCCGTAAAATCACCCCGATATTGTGAGATAGCAGATTTCAGCCCCTTTTCTGAGGCCATCATAATCCTCACCGGTTTCTGCACCAACTGCGACAAGTAATCCGTCTGCTGCACATTGGATACATCAAGCATTGCTACATATAGTTGTCCGTTTTTTTCTCCAAGTGGCACCACCATTGATCTAGATACCACATCATACGGCAAAAGCGACAAAATCTCCGGATCGAACATCACATTCCTGAGACTTACATATGGCACATTAATCACCACAGCCGTCGCGTGTGTTACGGTCTCTGCATCTGTCACTTTTTTTGCAATCAAGGTCGCCAGCAGTGGTTGTTTTGTTCTCTTAATTTCTTCCACCACTTCCTGTACTTTTGCACTAGAAACCAACCCTTCCGAGATTAAAAGGGATACCACTTTCTCCTGTGCTTCTTGAGTTAGTAGTGTCATGGTTACTCTGTTGCTCTTCCCCCGTTTTGGCTATTTGAAGACTCACTTCCATTATTAGCAGAATTATTCTGTCCTGCCTGACCATTTTGTGTTGCGTTATTATTATTTTCTGAGCTATTATTTTCTCCAGCCTGTCCCTCAGTTTTCTTTTTCTCTTCTTCAGCTTTCTTCTTCTCTTCCTCGGCCTTTTTTTCTTCCTCACTTAGTTGAGGAGTCGCCTTGCCACACGCCACAAGTTCTGCACGGTCCAAAATCCCGTTCTGGTCCACATCCTCACACTGCCCCACGTAAACTTCTACTGTCGGATTAATTGCATCTTGGTTAAAAGTTTCTGGGTCTGGCTCAACTACTTCAGTCGAAATCGGTGAAATATTTTTGTGTTTCAACATTAGCTCGTCGGGGTTTCCCAAAATTGCATTTGAAGCAAAAAACGCTCCCACCATACCAATTGAGGCGATAATGATGATTGTAAAAATGTCTGATTGCTTCATCTTTTTTCCTATTTATTTCTTTTTAATATTTGCCGTATCGTCTTTAGCTCTCACTATTTCTGTCTTTTCCTGAACTGTTGTTTCTGCGCTATAAAACGCTGCACCTTGCGCCAATAATTCCAACTTCATATTGCCGTTACCGAGATTGCTCCCCCATTTAATTTGTGCCGAAGATAAACTAAATGCACGAATTGACTTTTCAATATTTGAGATAATCGCCATCGTTTCAGCTTCATTTCGTTTAACCGTCAAAGATACAGGAATTGTTGAAACACCAATCACTCGACTTTGCTTATAATTCGTACCTGGCGATAGTTGTTCTGGCTCGAATCCAGACAATAAGAAGATCTGATTTAGCGAAGCAAGCAACGCCTCGTCATTCTTCTGCGCAGGCAAAGCATCCGGCACCACCCGCAAGGCTGAGCACATTTTAATCATCTTTAAATCATATGACCTTTCATCGTCACTTGTCGCCTTTGAATAAGCCGCCGTAAAGTCAATTCGCTTGCCACTTTCATCAAAACAATTTTTCTGGCTATCTCGTGCCACGGACTCCAAGTTTGTATTGGCAGCCATCCCCACCATTACGTTATAACGCAAAGTACCCGGCAGACTCGAAACATCAAGCGATTGCGGATTACAGTCTTTTAGTTCCTTATCAGAAAATTTCCCATCCTTGTTACTGTCTTTACAAATTCCAACATTTTTTATAGCAAGATCATAGTTAGCAATTGCTTCGTCACGTTTCTTAATTACCTTAGCATTAAAATTCATATACTTAGTCAAGTGGATTGACACCACAATACTTACTCCAAGTAGTAATGATGCGCCAAGAACCGCCATCATCATCTGCTGTTGCAGTTTATTGATTCGAAATCGTTTTCCAAAACTTCTTTCTGCCATTTCTACCTACTCTCGCTTCCGCTTTTTTTATTATCTGTTTGTTTTGTCGACTGTGAACTACACTCCGCATCGTCAGCCCTACAATCATTCGCAGGCGCTGCAAACATTCCTTTAATTTGCTGATATGAATCTGTTACATTCTGTCCAGTTGGTCCAATTGTCATCACATGCTTATTGTTATAGGCAAAAAGCACCGGATCAATTGCAAGTACTGCTGAAAATCTTAAGACCAAGTTATTATTCGCATCGCGACCATTTGAAGAATCCGTAATCTGAATCCCTTCTGGCACCATCTTACAGTTATTCTCTGCACTCCACTTCGTCACATCCTTGCCCCCCTCAGACACCTGATTACCCGTATATTTAATACATTCACTCTCAAAGTGAGGTACACCATTAATCTTACCCTTGAGATCCATTGATGGTTTATAGATTGAGTTTTTTACGTTCTTAATTGTAACAGTTTCAGTCTCTGTTCCATTTTCAGTCTGAGTACTGCTATCTCTCGATGATGCCAAGTCATCCGCAATTCCATCTTCTGATGTCTTTACCTCAGTCCCTTTACTCCAAGTTTCAAATTGTGGCGTACGCCAGATCTTCTCATCTGGAATTACAGTTTCAATTTTAGTGACCGTCTTCTTTCCGTCCTTCTTTTCCGGAGTTTCTACCTGACCAAGCGAACCATTATTTAAATTAGTATTCTCAACAGAAGAATCTGCTTTTTTATCACTTATAGTCTTATTGTTATCACTACTCACAGCGTGATCATTACGTCCCGGGTCACAATCAACCTTTCCCCGTGTCCAAATAACATACACGTTACCATTCTCAGATAACAAATTACCTTTTTCATCAGTTTCTTTAATACACCGAGTAGGAATCTGGTCTCCCGTTGCTGTTACAAAACGACCAAAATCATATTTCATCATATTCACTGATTTCTTGAATGACTCTAGTACACGATAATCAATCTTTGGTTCCTCGCCCGCGTTCGCCTGCGCATCGAAGTTTAGTGTTGCCGTATCTAAATTCACATTAAGTTCAGACATTGTAATCGTATCTGCCCCGGTTGGGAACAAATTTCTCAAAATAGGAAATACTCGCGACAATACTGGACGATTTTTATTAATTTCGGATAATTTCTTTAGCTGATCTTGAATTGTCAAAAAATCAGGCAACTCTTTATAGGTCGTAATTTTATCGCTCAGATTTTTAATATGACTTTCCTGACCAGATATTAATAAATCTTGAGTACCCTTAATACCACCAAGAACTGCCACAGTGGAAATCGAAGCAATTGACACCATAATACAAATAAAGAACACTAGATTACGAATCTTCTGCAACCTAATCATTTGCAGTTTCACGTCAGGTACCAAGTTCACTTCATATTTGCCAGTCTGTCCTGTCATCATTGTCGACTCATTAGTCTTACCAGAAATTAAGTCCTTAAAGAACTTAGGAATATCTGAAAAAGTCATATTTTTAAATGTATACTTTTTCATTAATCATTACTCCTTTCCGCAAGACCAATCGCCACAGCAAATTCTGAAGCCACTGGCAACAACATCTGTTGTTGCTGAGGTGTTACTTTTACGTATTGCCAAGGGTTCCCCTGAATAGTTGCCACTCCGGTCTTCATTTCAATATACTCTGCAATGAATGGAATAATTCCCGAAAAGCCCGAAAGAACAATCCCACCAACCTGCGCTCCGGTGTAACGGTTCTGGAAAAATCTCACCGATTTTGTTAACTCTAAAGCAAAGTTCTCTAATGTCGAACTAAGTGCATTATAAACTTTCCCTTCGAGCTTATCTTGTGCAAGACCAAACTTCAAAATAAATTGCCTGGCTTGATCCTCACGTACCTTCAACGAATCTTCCACTACCTTCACGAAGCTCGCAAGTCCCCCTGGAATTGAACGTACCAATCTTGGCGAATCTTGGTACATCACCACAAGATCAGTCGAAGTCTCGCCAAGATCAATAATCATTCTTGCATCCTGCACCCCAACCGGAGCTAACGCCCTCACCATTGAAATCGGTTCTGGCTCCTGTGCAATCACATTTAGACCCAATCCCTCAATTCTCTCGAGTAGCGATTCAGCATAAGCATTGTCCACAGAAGATAATAAGATCTCTGCTTTTTTAGCATCAATTGGACTAACCCCAAGTACCGCAAAATCAATCTTTGCATCATCCACCGACATCGGTACGTATTGGTCGGCCTCATATTTTACTGTATTGACCAGCTCTTTTTCAGGCGCATTCGGTACTTCAATAATTGCGGTATAAGTTTTTCTTGCTGGCATCCCCACCGCAATATTCTTAGTTTTAATTCCCGCTTGTTGTCTAGCACCCAAAATAATCTCACCCAGCCTTCTTCTTCCTGCTTCTGAATCATCCTTCGTTAATTTCGGATCAATTGGTACATAGGCAAATTTCTCAAGCACCCACCCTTTTTCGATATTACCAGAAAGCTGAATCATTCTGATTGAATTTGTCCCAATATCCAATGCGAAGAAATCGCCCACTCCATGCAATAGACTCATACTAGTGTAATTATAACACAAGCACTATAAAATCTGTAAAGCTTCTTTCGTTTTTTTAAATTCAATATTCTTTACGTTCTTTAGCTTTTTATATTCACCCTCCGCCTGGATTTCCACCTCTCCTCCCACAACCTCTTCTTCAAAAGTTATTTTAAATTTCGAAGCCTTCTCTCCTTTTACCCCCATAAAAAAACCTCGCAACATAAACCAACACATTGTAAAAATATTCTGAAGCGACGCCATCCTCACTAAAAACCTATCATTCAAGTAATAATCGCCACCTCGCACTAATTTTGCCATACTTTCACCGTTTAAAATCACCACATCTGAAATCCCTGCCATCTCAACTCCGCCCCTATTTCCGTCTAGCTCATATCGAAATCTTGGTATAAATCTTTTTTTATGATTTTTCATAAACCACTTAAATAGCACTATTAAAGAAAAACATAATCTACCACGCTTCGTCCTTAGCTTCTCTCGAATTTTACTCTCATCAAAAACCTCCGTCGACTCCGCCAACATTCCCATCGTAAAGTAACAAAGCGCAAAACGAAAATGTTCACCATCCACCCTCGACTCAAGTCCATAAACCTCGCCCCCTCTTGCCCTCCTCACTGTTCGCGCGATATCATTAAAATTACCAAATGGTAGAGTATAATATCGCACTTTTTTACCAGACAAAAAAGCGGCATTTACTCCAATTGTTGCCGTTCCGTCTCCACCCAAAGTCACCAAAATATCCCCATCCATCAAACACGCCGCTAGCTTTTCTGCATTATCATCCACGTCTGTTGGCATCACTTCATACTGAAAAAAAGTCACATTCAAAAGACCAGTTTTACCTAAAATTACCCGCTTAATTGGCCTTATCGCTTCAGCCTCCACCTTTTTTGCCTGACTTGACCGCGAATTCACCACTAAAACCACTCGAATTCGTCCATTGTTAGACTCCTCCGTGATTCTCTTTAAGACATAGTTTAATTCTGTTTCTTTTCTTTTTTGTTTCATTATTACCTCCGCCGCCCTTAATTTCTTTAATTAAGGCCACCAGGTAGAAGTAAAGCAATCACCGCCCAAAACATTGCATAAATCAAAAGACCAATCACCATATTGAGGATTCGTGTCTTAATTTTTACAATTACCGCCGGTTCATTTTTCGAAGTCATATACTGGTATCCACAGAAAATAAAACCAGCCGTCGCCGCAATTCCAACCCCGAAAGTTAATATATTAAGCACCATACCTAAAATAGCAAAAATCCCCGACTTTGGATCGGTCTCATTGCAATTTATAATAGAAGTCTGAACTCCACCACAATCTGCAAAAACTGGCTGTGAAAAAGCTAAAACTGTGTAGGCCAGCCCAAAAACCAACACCCCCATCATCATAATCTTGGATACCATCTTTAGCGTCTTCATCATCTCTCTTCTCTTAGTTAATCTAATTAATGTAGGTATTCGTGTAATTTCTTAGTGTCTTTATGCTTTCTCAGTTTTGACAAAGCCTTCGCCTCAATCTGACGAATACGTTCCCTTGTTACCGCAAATTCAGCACCCACTTCTTCCAAAGTATGTGGACGCCCCCCGCCAATTCCAAAACGTAGCTTAATCACTTTTTGCTCACGCTCAGACAATGAACCTAAAATCTCTGCGATTTGCTCTTTTAACATCTGCGCCGCCGCTGCATCCTCCGGTGAAACACGACCCTCGTCCTCAATAAAGTCTCCGAGAACCGAGTCCTCGTCCTCTCCATCATGTCCAACCGCTGCGTCAAGTGAGGCAATATCCTGTTTGATTTTCATCACGTAATCAACTTTGTCAGGCTCCATCCCCATCTCTTTAGCCACTTCTTCCGTTGTCGGCTCACGGTTTAATTCGTTTGTCAGTTTTCTCGTAGCACGTAAAACTTTATTGATGGTTTCCACCATATGTACTGGAATACGAATAGTTCTTGCCTGATCTGCAATGGCACGCGTAATTGCCTGACGAATCCACCAAGTTGCATAAGTTGAGAATTTGAAGCCTTTATCAGGATCAAATTTCTCCACCGCACGCAGCAAACCTGTATTACCTTCTTGAATCAAATCAAGAAAATCAAGACCACGACCAGAATAACGCTTAGCAATCGAAACCACAAGGCGCATATTGGCTTCTACCATTTTATCCTTCGCCTTCTTTTCACCCTTTACGATACGATAAGCTAAGTCAGTTTCTTCCTCATTAGAAAGCAGTGGAATCTTACCGATCTCTCTCAAGTATAATCTCACAGAGTCATCCGCAAACTGGTCTACGTTCTCTGCCGTAATCTCAAGATCCTCATCAGAAAACTCTTCATCTTCCGAGAGATCATCTAGGCCAGGCTCCTGTGGACCCATATCCACATCACGAACAGCAAAAAGCTCCTCGTCTTCATTATTCTGTTTATTATTTTCTTCCACGATCGCTTTTTTCATTACATCAATTTATAACATAAAAAATTAAATTATACAAATTCCAGTTGACAAAAACTCAACAAATCTTCCTTAGCTAGCGTAGTAAAATCCCCCGCCAATCTTCCAGGCGGGGGATTTATTTTAACCTTTGCGCATAAACGGTAAATTACGGATCACACCCCTAATTTTACTTAGCTTATTATATTTCATCTCATTAAGTAGCTTGTTATGCAGTTCTAATTTTGAAACACCAGCTTTTTCACTATAACACTCCCTTACGCTCTCCATCATATCATAAAGCATTTTTGCTTTGACATTCAAATCATTTCTTTCCTGCTCTGATAAATGTCTAGACTCACGACTAGTAGTTAAATCTATTAATTCTTTGCGCTTCTTCTCTAGCTCGTTGTAAACATATGCTGCTCCGAACAGTTTGTTTTCATCACTTCCCCCAAGATCCTTCGAAAAGTTCTTCATAATTGGACCTAAATGTAGTTCACCAAGTAATCGCACCGTCTCACCACTATTCTCATTCTGCATTTTAAGAATTTCTCCAGGGAGAGCTTTAGCTTCTGAAGAATCACGGTAAACATTTATACCACTCAAGAAGTCCTTAACTTTACCAAATATTCCTTTATCTATAAAACCCCTAATATAGTCTTTTGATAAACTTTTTCGCTCCTCAATCAGTCTATTTGCTTCATTTTTTTTATAGCCACGAACCTTTTCACCATTAACTAGGTTCTTATATTCTTCGCTACTTCTTGCGTTAGCTAATAGATCAATAGCATCAGAATACTCAGCAAGATTACGATCTTCTTTAAGTTCGTCCATTAGTCCCCTAGCAAAACCATTCAGAGCATTCAAAGCCATCTCATACTCTTCCTTAGAAATTACACCTTTTTGTGACTTAGCAGCCTCAATCTCTTCTTTCGACCCACCTCTCATCTTTACGGCCTCCACCGGATCATGCTGAGCAAGTAATTTATTCTTCATGGTTATTGTCTTGCAATATAGATCAGCAAGAGCAGCTTCCTCGCCATACTCTTTTTTAAGACGATTAAAATCTTCGATCTTATAGCCGTCAAAAATCGTCTTTACTCCAAGCCCTGCCGCTCTCGTTTCAAGATAATCCTTGGTTTTCCTCTCATCAATACTCGCACTATCGAGGACCTCCTGACGAGCCTTTTCTTTAGCGTTCACTTCACGCATCTTACGCATCTTGTCCAGATTAAAATTTAGTATTGCTTTAACAATTCTACTCCCATCCTCATACGCATCTCTCGCCATAGTATTTGGCTCTGGCAACATTTCCTCAAATCTTTTATTTAAGGCAGCCTTCCTCTCTGCTTCAGCGTTCTCAATATTATCTACGTTTTTGTTAACACTATCATCATGCTCACTTTTGATTCTTGGAGTATTATGACGGCCAGCAACTCCATTTCTCAAAAATTGCCTAAACTGGGCTGCAGTTATCCCCTCATTATTATCTACGTTCTTGTCCTTATTCAAGTTGACAATATTATCATCTACTACATCAGCAGACCCTACAGTGTTAGTATCAACCATATCAGGATTTTGCCTATCCATCCCAAGGACCTCTTCAAGCTTCTGTCTTCTTTCCTCAGCCTTTTGCGCCTCTTCTTTTGCAATTTCGCTCACCAGCTTTGCCTTTCTAGCTTCATCAGGCTCACCTACCATATCCTCAAGACTAGATCTCTCATCCCATGACGAATCAGCCTCACTACGTAGTTTTTTGAGCTCTTCTCTCTGTTCAGTAGTTAATTTTCCGCCATTCATTGCCTCAAACTCACTACGTTTTCTACGAAATTCTTCATCCTTCTCATCAAACCTCTTTACGGCCTCTGCGTATTTTTCGTCTTCCTCTTTCATTCGTTTTTCGGCCAAGAAACCAAAACGGCGCATGTCAAAATCTTTATTAATATTTTCATTCACCTTTTCAAGTGAATTTAATTTATGATTCATCAATGAATCACTAATTTCACCTTTTTTATTTCTGGCAATGATTGATTCCTTAATATGCGCTGTATTTTCTAATTTTTTGGTCTTTGTCTCATCACCATTAACCACCTCTGCCCCCTGGTTGATCTTATCCATAATATCATTTACTACATACAGAAACGCGTCATCATTGTGATCTGTATTATAGTTATTACTTGCATTTTTCAAACGATCCTGTACTTCAAAAATCTGCTTTTTTGCCCACCCCTCATCGGCAAAACCCAGACCGACCTCCTGCTTCATTTGTGCCGAAAGCTCTGCATTCAAAAAATTCACAATCGCCTGTCGCTTTTTACCGTTTCCAATATCTTCTTTGGAAAATTCAAAACCTTTTTTATCCTGCTCCTTATTTTGTTCAAGATTTTTATTCTCATTATTATCTACAGGAAGATTATCAATATTATTTCCGCCCCCAAAACTTTCCATGCTTTTCATTTTTTTATTCTCCTATACCTCAAGATTTGTCATATTTTAATTAAGCTAAAAATTCTTCACGAAAATTCAACATTGCTTTTCGTGCAATCTGGGTTGTATCAATTCCAGCCTCTCTTACAATTTCTGCGATTAGCTCTTCGCTAGCTCGGTTTTCATCATAAGCAGCATTGATTTTATCTAAAAGATAATCTGGTAGATTCATTAAAATCTCTGTCATTACGGCATCACTCAGCTTCTCCTCTAGTTCTGCTCTTAATCTATCTGTTTTTGGCACTCTTTTCTCATCGATCATCTGATCAATAAACTTTGCAAGAACCTCCTTTTGAGATGTGGTAAAAGTATTACCCTCGTCTTTCATGCAAACACCCTTTCAATTAAAATATGACTTTTAAATAAATATACCGCTTATTCTTTAAAATGTCTAGCTTATAAGCTGGAAAAAATATACTCCGTAAACGTTCCCTATTCGCGCCTCAGCTGTTCAATCTGCTTCAGAATCTCCACCGTTTTTTCCTCGTCATTTTCAAATTCCACTAACTTTTCTGTCAACTCCCCAATCCTGCGCTTCTTCAGCTCTTCCTTATATCGGCTATTTAAACTTGCCACCTCACGTGTCAACGCCTCTTCTTTCATTCCGGCGTATTTTTCTTCAAAAATCAAAGAGAGCTCCTCCAACCTCATCTCGTCTTCCGGGATTTCAAGCCCTATCTCCTGCCCCACCGCTCCCCCATAAACCAAAATTGCCTGCAAGCTATCCTCAAGACTCTTCATCACTGCCATCGACTCACCGAGTCCAGAACCCATCGTCTCCTGTTCTTTCGTTACCACCGGTTTTAGTCGCACCGTTTCCGCCGTAATCTTCTTCGCCTGCAAGTCCTCGACCGTCACATCCAGCTTTCTTGCCACCACCTGTTCATAATGCTTTCGCTCCACCGGATCCTCTATATAAGAAATAATCTTCATTGCCATATCAGAATATTCCTTCTTCCCTGGCCCCGTCATTAGATTCAACTTACTCTCATATTTTTTTAAGATCCAATCCACCGCCGGCATTCTTTCCTCCACGCATTCTTGCCACAATCTTGGATCAATCTTAATTAACTCGTCTGGATCTTTTGCCTTTCCATAGCCTGAAATTACCGACAATGAAATTCCAATCTTTCCCGCCAGCATAATAGCTCGCTCTGCTGCCTTCACCCCAGCCTCGTCTCCATCGTATGCTAAACGTATGTCAGTTGTTAATCTCGACAAAATCTTCAGGTGATTTTCCGTCATTGCTGTTCCTGAAGTCGCCACCGCTTCCTTCACTCCCGCCTGATGCGACGAAATCACATCCATATTTCCTTCCACAATCACCACAAAATTACTTTTTCTGATTGCTTCTTTCGCCTGTGAAAGTCCAAAAATAAATCGCCCCTTATTAAAGAGTCTCGTCTCCGGCGTATTTAAATACTTTGGTTCTCCCTTCTCGATAATTCGACCCGTAAAACCGATCACTTCTCCAGTATTAGCATCCAAAAACGGAATCATCATCCTGCCCTTAAAAAGGTCACCATCGAATCGGTTTACTAGTCCCGCTTCTCTCGCCTCTTGCAAGGAGTATCCCCTTTTTTTCAAAAACTCCATCAAGCTATTCTTTGAATTTGGCGCATAGCCAATTCGAAAATTCACAATCGTATTTCTATTTAACTTTCGACTATAAAATACATACTCACAAACCGACTTGTTCTTCGCTAGACAAACCTGAAAATACTTACATGCCAGTTCTATCACTTCCTTAGCTCGCATCTTAAGACGCGCATTTATCTCATCGCTTTTATCGTATCTTTTTAGTTCCACCCCTGCTTGCGCAGCCAGTTTTTCCAAAGCCTCTCGGAAAGTAATCCCCTCCACCTCCATAATGAAACTAAAAATATCTCCGCCCTTATTCGCCGAAAAATCATGCCAAATCCCCTTCTCCGGTGACACCATAAAAGAAGGTGTCTTATCCACGCCCCAAGGCGATCGCCCCTTCAGTGTTCTTCCAGCTCTCTTAAGCTCAATATACTGCGAAACTACATCCTCAATCGGCAATCTTGCACGAATTTCCTCTTTAGCTTCCTGCATTAAGACTTCATTCTCCAATCTATCGACTTCCTCATCAGGTCTTCCTCCACGTCTTTTATAAATTATACCATCTCAAATCTGTTATGCTATAATAATCACATGGATAAAATGGCATACTTGCAACAAATTGCGAGCGACAACAAAAACAATCATAAACCTTCTGGTTCAGGGTTTGATATTCTTTCATACCTTACGCCCAGAAATATTCTTATCGCCGTTATTTCTATCTTCTTCCTCATCGGGGCATCGCTACTTTTTAATACCAAAAAAACCATCGATACTCGTGACCGCGATCTTCTTATTCGAAGCTATTTTATGGCAAAATATCTCAACGATGAAACAATTTCAAAATATGGCGATCTCTTGAAGTCTTCCGATCTTCGTGCTTATACCGCCTCTCTCAAAACAGTTCTTAGCGAACTTATGCTCACCGAGTCCAAATCTCTCAATGAAGAGTTTGGTATCGAAGACGTTTCCGATCTTGAAGAAGATACCATTGCCCAAGATGAGAAATCTAAAAACAAAACTCTAAATTCCACTCTTGAAACCGCCCACCTTTCCGCGCATCTTGACCGTGTCCTTGTTCGCGAATTCACACTTCAACTCACCTATCTCATTAACTATCAAACTGAAGCCCATGAGCGCACCACAAAACCTAACGCCAAAACCGCTACAGATACAGAAATTAAAAATCTCACCAATCTCAAAAACAATTACGCCACTTTCAATACTAAAGCCGTCTAATCTGCTGTAGTAATATTTCGGTTTTCGTTTATAATTAACATTATGAAAAATCCTGATTTAAAAACCGATTTAAAGAAACTAAAGAAAAAAATTACAAAAGTTAATCCCATCCTTAAAGAATTTCGTGACTTTATTAACCGCGGTAGCGTTCTTGATCTAGCTGTAGGCGTTATCGTTGGTGGCGCCTTCAATAAAATCATCAGCTCCTTAGTCAACGACCTTATTATGCCTGTCGTCGGCGTCGTCCTTGGTGGTATTGATTTTACTAGCCTAGAAATCACCATCCCTAATTTCTTTGGTGGATCTGGTGCAGCCCACATTCGCTATGGTAACTTCATCCAAAATATCGTTGACTTCCTCATTGTTGCCTTCTGTGTATTTATCTTCATCAAATTAATTAATAAATTCTCAGCTAAGAAAGAAACTGAAATCAAAACTGAGCCAACCACTGACGATAAAATTCTTGCCGTTCTCGAAGAAATTCGCGATCAACGCAAAAAATAATCCACTAAATTATAAAAAGCCACCAAATTGGTGGCTTTTTTCTTTGCATCGATAAAACACTTATGTTAAAATAAAACCATCGAGTACTATGCCTCATAGTAATATTGTCGGCCATATCAAACAAAAAGGAAAAAAATGTCAAACAAAATCCATAAAAAGGTTTTCAAAAACTCAATCACATCGAAAGTTTTTACCATTCTAGGTTTTCTCCCAATCCTCGCCCTTACTGCTATTTTTTCTATGTTCACACTTTTCCCTCAAACTAAAGTTTCAGCCGCTCCGTCATCCCCAACTAACCCTAGCCTCTCCATCACCGTAGATACCGCTGCCAACATCCATTTTAATGCCACCGATCTTAATAACTCTGCTTTTAAAAGCCAGGCCTTTGGCGTTAAAGTCACAACCGACTGTCGCACTGGTTACACCATTTCACTTTCTGATCAAGATGAAGATACTGATCTAAAAAGCGCCAATCCTCTAAATACGACCAACATCACCTCGATCGCTGCCGACACCGCAGCTACCAACTTCACCGCTGCCACTTGGGGCTACTCACTAGACAATACTACCTTTAAACCCATCGCTAAAAAATCCGCCCCTGTTGCCATCAAAACCACCAGCGCCCCTACCTCAGCCACCGGCGAATCCACTAGCATCTTCCTAGGTGTCAAATCTGCCGCCACTCTCCCCACCGATACTTATAGCGACATTCTTGAAGTCTCCGTTGTTACCAACTATGTCCCGAATACTGCCACCTTCCTCGATGGTAACGCCTTTAGTACTCTAATCAACACTAATATCCTGGCCAACACCAATAACCTTCGTCTCTTCCAGAAATCTCCTACTCCCCCAGCCGCGGTCTTTGCCACCGCCAATGTTGCCTCCGCCGACTCCGAGTTGCCAATTTATCTTTGGTACGACCCAGCACAAAATGCCATGCTCTGGTGGACTTTAGCCGAACACGTTTACGCCAACCCAGACTCCACCCACATGTTCTACTTCTCCCACCTCTACCAAAATCGTGGCCACCAAATCTATCTTGACCTGCGTGGCATCGATACCAGTCGAGTCACCAGTATGCATGGTATGTTCTTCCAAGACAGTACCAACCTTGACTACATTACTGGTATTGACCTCTCAGAATTTAACACCAGCAACGTCACCACTATGTATGGTATGTTTGACGGACCGTCAAATATTTCCTCACTCAATCTTTCCACCTTTGACACCTCCAAGGTAACAGATATGAGTCATATGTTCCGCCATAAACAAAATATCTCTAGCTTAAATCTCTCAAACTTCGACACCAGCCGTGTCACTTCAATGGAAAGCATGTTCCGTCACATGTACGGCCTTACTAGCTTCAGCCTACCAAGCTTTAATACATCTAACGTCACAGATATGGCATACATGTTTGAAGACGTCAAAAATCTTGTTTCCCTAGACCTTTCCAGTTTCAATACTGCTAACGTTCAAAACATGGAAGAAATGTTTGCTCACACCGCCGCCCTCCAAACCATCCGCGTTTCCAATAACTTCGTCACAAACTCCGTCACAAACTCCAACAACATGTTCGCCTATACCTTCCAACTTGTTGGTCAAAACGGCACCACCTACAGCAACACTAATCCAAGTGACAAGACTTACGCTCGTGTCGACCAGCCAGGCATACCAGGTTATTTCTGGCTCTAATAACAGATCTCTAATCAATAAAAATAGCCCTTCAGGGGCTATTTTTAATTCACTTACAAGTCAAAACTTAATTAAATTATTTATTCAATCTCTTTAGTTAAATTGTAACTTAATCTTACCATATCATATATTTCATCAAGTGGAATTTGTCCACTCATTACAATTTCAATCCCACCATTTCCAAAATAACGTGAAACCATCACCGACTCATATTGTTCCCTCAAAAGCTTCGATAAATTTCTATCGGTTCTCACCTCCACCGTCTTTTTACGATCTACTATAAAAGCCTTATCGTTTGGAGCGAGAAAAATCTCCCCCTCCTTTTCACCATTCTTGGCAAACAAATCATTCATCTTATATTCGCCAATTCCCCCAACCTCTTCGATCTGAAATTCCATTTATCCCTTCTTTATAAAACTTAAATAATATTTAATTTCCTCAATTGACCCCTCGATATCATCCAATGCTCGATGCGCCTCCCGCTTTGTAAATTTTTTATTCAATACGTTCTCAAAATAAATCTTCCACGCCGACACGTCAAACATTCGATAATGCAACCTTCGATCAAGCTCTGGCCACTCCTTCACAATAAATCTTTTATCTTGATGGATCGAATTCCCCGCCAAATAGACTTCCTTGCCAAAATTTGCATCAATAAATTCAAGTAGCTCTTTCTCGACTTCAGAAGTATCCCGTCCTTCTTTATTTTGACTTACCAGCGCCTCATAGCTTTTTTTATTTCTTTCCCAGAACTCCCCCACCATTCGCTCTTTCATTAATTGCTCCGGCACCTTCACCACAGCAGTCATCTGATTAATCACATTAAACTGCCAGTCGGTCGCAATTACTGCCACTTCAAGTATTCGATCTTTTTGTGGATCTAAGCCTGTCATTTCGAGATCCATCCACAATAGCTTTGCCTTCTTCATTTCTACATCTTTTCCGGAACTTCAATTCCTAATATATTTAAACCATGCGTTAATACTTTTAAGTAAGCCAGCACAATCGCGCCACGCTCCACCTCATACTCGCTCCCCACCACCTGTACATTTTCATAAAAACGACTAAATTCCTGCGCAACTTCATATAAGTACGTACATAGTTTACTTGGAGCTAGTTCATTTACTGCCTCCCCCATTACTACCTTGTATTGCATAATTTTTTTGATCAGATTCTTTTCAACACTCTCGAGAGCCCATTCTTTTTGTTCAACTTTTTTGTTCACTTTCTCAACTTGAGATTCCAATATCTTTCCCAATACCTTCTGTGCACGCACTGCCGAATATTGTAAGTATGGACCCGAATTACCAGTCATCGACACCGACTCTTTTACGTCGAAAATAATATCCCCACCAACCTTATATTTTAAGAAAGCATAGCGTATTGCACCCAGCAAAATTTTCTCATCTACAGAAGCTCTATTCTCTTCCCCCTTGCTGCGACTCACTTCCTCTTGTACTTTTGTGAGTTCCTCTCGAATCAGTTCGATTACATCAACCGCCTTCAAAAAGTTTCCTTTTCTCGAAGACATCTTCTCTCTACCAGGTAATTTAACCTGGCCATGAGTTAAGTGTAGAGTTCTCTCTGGTAGTTCTGGAGCATACTGTTCGACGGATTTTAACACTACCTTCATATAATCAATAATGTCATTTCCAGTAATGATAATTGACTTATCAAAATGATAGTCGTCCCATTTCGTAAAGATCAAACCAATATCTTTTGCTTCATAGGTTGGTAAACCATTCTTATTAATAAAAACCCTAGTGTGTAAACCGTACTTTTCACCCTTGAAAACAACCGCACCGTCAGATTCCTCATAAACACCGGCCTTCAATTCTTTAGTTACCATTTCAAGGCCCTTACCAGCAACAGTAGATTCCGGATAATATCGGTCGAATTTCACACCGATCCTAGCATAAAAATCTTCAAAATACTGGTAGCTAGCTTTTCTTCCCCAGAAGTAAATCTTAGCTAACTCCAATTCTTCCTCAATCTCAGTATTCCCCCCATTCTCGAGCGACTCCTCAAGCTCAGCGATCACCGATTCCCCCGCATCCGCGATTTTATAAATCAACTTATTAATTTCAATAATTTTTTTCTTCGCCTCTTCATCTTCCTCGTAATCTGTCGACCCTTCCACATAGGTTCTTGATAAAAGTTCTGCTTTCTCAGTCGTCGTCATTACTTCCGAGATTTCATCTCGATGCTTAAGTAGCGCATACATATTCTTTGCTACATGAAGCCCCACATCGCCACCAAAATTAGCACGTACTACATTTCCCCCAGCAAATTCCACAATTCGGGAAATCGCATCACCCACCATCGAGGTATACAAATGCCCCACGTGAAGAACTTTAAAAGGATTTGGATCAGAGAATTCACATATCACCGTCTTATTTAAATATTCATCTCGTGATATATTCTTTAAAAAGTCTTTCTGATATTTTTCAATCTCAGACACATAAAACCCGTCGCTAAGTTTAATATTGATAAATCCAGGTCTTGCAATTTCAATATTTGAAATTACTTTTTCAGAGGCCTCATCGAGTTCTAGGGTTTTTTCACGAATCTCTTCAGCCACCTCAAACGGATTCCTCTTTAAACTCTTCACCAAACCCATTGCCACATTTGATGCAAAATCCGCACCCGTTTCTTTCGGAGCCTCAACTAAATTTATTTCAGCCTTAACATCATACAGCGCTGTGATCGCCGCCCCTAATAACTCTCTGATTTTTTCCATACCTATATTTTAACACACAAAAACTTACCCCTAGAAATTTACCAGATTAAGCAATCAACTATGTTTAGCTTGACGCCAACGTGTCCATGAATGATTGAAATAGTGGGTGCACATTCAGAGGTCGGGATTTTAATTCAGGATGAGCCTGTGTGGCCTGGAAGAATTTACAATCCGGAGCCTCCACAAATTCCACCAATTTACCATTAGGAGATGTTCCGGACACTTTAATTCCTCCTTCTTCAATCTCCTTCAAGAATTTCTGATTCACTTCAAAACGATGACGATGTCTCTCCACAATTTCCTCTGCCCCATAAATCTCCGCAGTCTTGCTTCCCTTTACTAACTTCGCCTTGTAGTCCCCGAGCCTCATTGTACCTCCAGTCGATTCTTTCCCCTTCTGGTCATCCATAATGTAAATTACATTAGTTTTAGATTCTGGCTCAAATTCTTCAGAAGTCGCGCCCCTTAGTCCTGCCCGCCTTGCAGCCGCAATACATGCCACCTGCATCCCTAAACAGAGTCCAAGATAAGGTTTATCGTTCGCTAAAGCAAACTCCGCGGCCTTAATTTTTCCTTCAACACCACGCACCCCAAAACCTCCAGGCACTACCAACCCATCGACTGCTGCAAAATCTTTATCTTCTGCCTTTTCGGCATTGATCCACTTAATCTCAAGATTCACCCCACTCCAGGCTGCTGCCGCTTTTAACGCCTCCGTCACACAGATATAGGTATCTTCATTCCCCACATACTTAGCTACAAGCCCCACCTTCACAGTCTTCTCATACTTTTCAGCTCTTCGTTTCGAAAATTCCAACCATTTTGTCATGTCAGGCTCAGTATCATCCCCCACAAAATCATTCAAAATCTCAAGTACCCCCGATTTTAAGACATTGAATGGCACGTCATAGACTGAATCAATATCTGGTAAATTCAATACCGCCGTATCCGAAATACCTGAAAAACGCGCAATCTTCTCGCAAATCTCTCTTGGTGCCGGTTTTTCCGTGCGACAAACCACTACATCTGGAATAATTCCAAAACCTCTTAAGTCCTTCAGCGCATTCTGTGCTGGTTTTGTTTTTAATTCCTTCGAAGTATTAATCCAAGGCACATATACTACATCAACATATAGACAATTACGTCGTCCCACCTTATTTGCAAACAACCTAATCGCCTCGATAAATGACAGCCCTTCGTAATCACCCACCGTACCGCCAACTTCCACAATATGAATATCCGAATCAAGCGAAGCCTTCATAATCTTCTCTTGCACCAAATTTGTAAAGTGTGGTACTAGTTGTACTGTTTTTCCGTGAAAACCACCCGCTCGCTCTTTTTCGATTAACTCCTTAAAAATAGAGCCTGATAAAGTAATCGAATAACGATTAGTTTCAAAATCCAAGAATCGTTCATAATGTCCAAGATCAAGATCCGTCTCCACCCCATCATGCGTTACATAGCATTCACCATGTTCCACTGGATTCAAAAGCCCCGCATCCACGTTAAGATATGGGTCGCATTTTTGCATCGTCACCTTATAACCTTTAGCCTTTAAAATCGCTCCCATCGAAGCGGCCGTAATTCCCTTACCCACACCAGAAAGCACGCCGCCCGTTACAAAAATATATTTACACGGCTTACCGCTATTTTTTCTTGTCTCCTCTTTTTTTGTTTCCATATTTTTATTTACCATGGGACACCTCTCCTTTCGCCCACGCCTTAACTTTTTTAAAACAAGATTCACCTCTGAATCAATACCCTCATTTTAGCATAAACACTAAAAATAGCTAGCGTTATGCTAGCTATTTTCTAGGGTTTCTTAATTGAAAAAACCTCCCCACAATTTGCACAATGAAAATCGTATTTTTCACTGGAAGCAAAATACCCCATTATCGCTCCGACTAGCCCCATCATCATTTTTCCAAAAATCATTCTCTCCGCCGTCGAACTCCCACTCTTCCCCATCGGCGTCACCTTTAGACTTCCACATCTTGGGCAAGTTACCCTATTCGATGTTACAAACTGTGCACACATATCTCAACCTTTCTAAGTCAGATTATATCACACAACGTTTTATCCTATTTCTTCACCAGAGTCTTTTCTTTTAGTTGGTGTACTACATCTGCCGCCTTCGCCACTCTATCACTATGTGTCACCACAATTACACACTTATTATCTTTATGTGCCACATCTTTTAAGATCTGAATAATCTCTTCCGTTGTCTCTTCATCTAAATTCCCCGTTGGTTCGTCTGCAAGCACAATCGGCGCACTTGAAACTAATGCCCTTCCAATCGCCACACGTTGTTGTTGCCCTCCTGATAAATGCATAATATTTCGGCCTGCCATTCCTTTTTCTAGCCCCATCCGCTCCAAAATCTCACCATCCGCTTTCGCATTCACCAATTTCAAGTTTTCTAACGGCGTTAAATAATCAATCAAATTATAATTTTGAAACACCAAAGCAATATTATGCTTTCTATGATATGAATAGCCCATTGCGGCAATATCAATTTTATCTACCAAAATCTCACCCGCCGTTGGAGTGTCCAGCCCTGCGAGTAACCCCAAAAATGTTGATTTTCCAGAGCCAGACTTTCCTACCACTGCGTAAAATTTCCCCTTTTCAAACTCCACACTTGTTGGCTTCAATACCTGTACTCCCGTATTTTCGTAAGTAAATTCCACCTTATTCATTTTTAAAATTGACATATTCCTCCTATTTCATCTTCGTTAAAATTGCTTTAGGTTTTAATCTCATCACTGATACCGAGGCTCCACCCACCGCCAAAAGAATCACCGCCCCACCACACATATATACTCCGAGATAGTCTAGTAAATCCAACTGTTTTCGGCCTAGAACCACATCCGTCGTATTTCCCGACTGGTCAGGATTCGCTTCACTCATAATCTTCTCCGTCAAAGCTCCAGCTGATAAATTTCCTAGAAAGATTGCCGGACCAAAACAAAGTGTTGCTATAATGATTAGCTCAATCAACATCTGCCAGAAAATATTCGCCTTTGTCTTACCAATTGCAAGTAGCGTACCAATCTCATGAATTCTTCCTCTAAACCAAAATAGTAGTACAAACCCTAGGACCAAAATCCCCATCACGCTCACTCCAACCAAAATCTTCGCCAACAATTTTTCGACATTTTCTATTGTCTGATAAATCGTTTCTTTTTTTGCAAAGTTATTTTCCAGATTCAGCTCTTTCCAATCTAACCCCAGCTTTTTTACCGAGCCAATCACTTCATCCACTCGCTTCGGATCGTTGACCAAATATTTTACTAGCTGGTATTCTAAGTTCTTTTTAAGCCGCCCCAGCGTCTTTATCCCTACCAAAAATCGGTTTTCAATCATCTCCGCCCTAAAAGTCTGCTGGCTATCCTTTCCTGAAAACAGCCCCACTACTTTTAGCTTGAGCTTCTTTTTGTAAAGTCCTACTTCAACTTCATCACCAACCTGAATTTGATTTAACGTGGCAAATTCCTCATGGATTAGCACCTCATTCTCCGCCCCCTCAGATATTCCTCTCCCCCTCACAATTTCATACTTTCCATTCAGGAATTCTTCAATCTCCGCACTTTCACTAATAAAGCTAGCCACTAAAGTCTGCTTTTCCTCCTTGTGATCAAGCGTTACGCCTCTGTCGTTGCCCTCTACTAGCTTATAGTGAGGGACTTCCAATAATTCATCCGCTTGAAAATTCGCTTTTTGAACCCCCTGAACTTTTAAAATCTCCTGCGCCTCGCCGTCTTTAATTAGTCCCCTCCCCGCCCTTAGCGTAAATCCTGCATGAAAATTCCTGTTCAAAGTTTTCTTCAATTCATTAATCGATTTTCTTACCACTGCGCCTGAGATTAATGCTGCGAATATTAGACACATGATGAACAGCAATGTTAAACTTCTTGCCCATTTTCGTCTCACCGCCAGCCAAGCACGCCAAGCCACTTCCATTTTCTACTCCATTTCCATCAATAGTTTCTTTGGCTTCAGTTTTAAGATTGGTGTTGCTGCAATTAATACTGAAACAATAATTACTATTATTCCAAAAATTCCTGTACCAACTAACAACTTAGGTTCAACCTTCACCTCAATATGATCGATCGTCTTCGTTGACACTGAAGAATCAGCATCTGCACCAAAGTTTCCCCCTCGCAAAGATTGATTAATCTCCTTAGTTGTATTTTTTGATGCTTGAGACACTAAATCATTCCCGATATTCTGCGCCACAGTCTTTGATGTAAAATATGACAGTCCAAAACTCACCACAAAAATCATTAAAATCTCTAAACAAAACTGCAGGACAATCTTTGTTTTAGAAACGCCAATTGCAAGCAAAACCCCAACTTCTTTTCTTCTTTCATTGATCCATAGGAATAACACCAGCGCCAATACTCCAACTCCAATCACCATACCAAGTACCATCACTCCAAATACTAATCCGTAGATTCCACTCAGCGTACTTGTGATACCCGCAAGTTCTTGTTCACTCTTAGTCAGCTGGTACATCTTCCAGTCAACTGGCAGTTTCTTCGCCTGCTCCAACACCTTCCCCATCGTACTAATATCTTTTGCGAAGAATGTTACATTCTGGTAAATTTCATTATCCAAATTTACCTTATTCACTTTTCTAGTGGTTGCAAGATCTGTATAGAAAATATTCTCAAATAACTCTGAACGCACCGCCGCCTTTCGTGAATTTTTACCACTAAAGATTCCTACAATCTCTACTTCTGCCGACTCGTGGGATTTCTGTAGATTATCTGGATCATACGGATTGGCCTGAACTTTTAATTTACTTCCTATTTTTAAATTATTTTGTTTTGCAAAATCCTCGTGCACTAATACTTTAAATTTATCATTTTCTGTAATATGTCTACCGGCAACTAATTTAAATGTTTCTGTACGAAATTTAAGCTCATGTGCCGACTCATTTACCCCCATAAAATTCACCGCTTCGCCGTACTCTTTTTCTTTTTTTGCATCATAATCTGAAGCTCCGCCCGGCAACCTAATCTGCTTTGCATTTTTTAAATCCACCAAAGCGTCCATTCTCCTCACGCTACCAGTCACGCCGTCAAGCTTTGCAATCTGCTCAATATCTTTATTTTTTACCGTACCAGCCCCTCTCGGTGTCCCCAAATTATATCTAGCATTATTTTCCAGCACAAACGCACTTTGCACCTTCTTCCCGATCTCGCTTGCCGCCTGGTCAGTTGCATTCTTAATTGCTAGTCCACTTAAAATCACTGAGGAAATCAAAATCAAAATCACCGTCATGATCAAAGTTTTCATTTTCTTACGTGTAATAAAATGCCACGCTCTTTGTATTACTTCCATATTCTTCCTTTCTTCATTAAAATATCATTCCAATGTGAAATTAATATGAAATAAAAATAAGAACCCTAACCGTGTTCTTATTTTTTTCAGTAATTACCCTAAAAATGCTTCAAGTTTTTTCTTTAATTCACTACCATCAATTTCCGCCAAACGACCACCAGCCAACCATTCTTCATTAGTAATGTCAATCAAACCAAGCTGTTGATTATTATTAAAGTCTTCTAAATCTTCATCATTCTTAAACTCGAATTCCAACACTGTGAGACCAGCATGTCGTCCACTAAAAATGTCGAGTTCACCCTGCCATCCTGCGACATTCACAATATAACGTGTCTTTTCAACGTTTGACTCAATTCCGGCAGCTAATGCAAAAAATTCTTCTCTTGATAATGGAATGCTTGTTTCCATCATCTTTGTCGAATCCCCCTCCACCAACGGACGCTTTCTCGTAATCACAAACTCTTCATTTTTCTGTCTAATGCGCAGATCCTTGTGCGCATCGCCGTTAGGTATATACACATCATTCATCATTTTCTTTGAACCTGCTATTACCGCCCCCATTAACTCCTCGATCTTCTCTTCCGGTACCAAAAAACGTTTCTCAATTTCAAGTTCTTGCATATATACTCCTCACTCGTAATTATTATTACCTACATTTTATATTAATAATTCAAAAATCGTGTCATAGTCAACTTCCATTGAGATACATTTATCATATAAATCAATCTCATTATTTGCTTCAAGAATACTTAGATATTTTTTATATTCACTAGATTCATTCCAGTGGATCCCCTCGTCAATTAAAGTCTTATAATAACCAAGAAAATCCGGCTGAAACTTATAGTGCAATAAAATATGCCTGAGTGGAACATTATTTAATTCGTATGGATAGACAAAATGATCATTAGCGATAAACTCATTACCCGTGTATTTAAACAATGATATTTTTTGAATACTAGACTTAATCCCGAACACTCTTGTTCTCATACCACCATAAAATCTTAAAAAATCACCTGGCTTCGACTCGCAACAATATCCACTTTTGTCCACATACCTCCACTCAGCTAGATCCCTTTTTGACAAAATATTACCCTTAGGATAGATATCGACCATCAAGCTTTTTGTTAGTAAGACCTTATCTTGTTCCAATTTTACAGTATAATCATCTATACTCGTTTTTCTAAAATCAGGGAAGATAAATAGTTCATCGGAATCAACAAGCAAATACCATTTATTAATTCCGTAATAATCAATGATTCTCTGCTTAATTGCACATTCCTTATTACAATTAAATACATCTGACCATCTCCATATATCAACATCTATATTGAGACCATCGACTTGTCTTTTAATCAAATCAAGCTCTTCGGGTTCACCACAACCGACTAAAACAAATTTATTTACACCAATATCTATATAGTGAGCAATCCATTTTTGGAAAAAATCTCCAAAATTTCTAAAAATACAGACACATATAACCTGATTATTTTGCGCTATATCCGCACCCCCATTAGTACTGAATACTAACCTAAGATCGTCATTGAATCCTTCACATAACTCCGTTAAAACAATATTACTAAAATTAATATCATTGTATCGTCTCGATGCCACTAAAGATAGGTCATCTCTTGATTTTAAATGATTGACGCGACTAACTATGTATTCCCTATGCTTAATATATTCCTGCGTTATCTTAGTAAGTTCATTTCTAGTTTTCCTGGCCTCATTAAAATCAATATTGTCAATACATATAAAATCACCCTTATTTAAGTGAGCTGATTTTATATTCAAAATCCGCATTAGCGATGAAATTATACTCCCATGAGATATGATCAATATATTATTATTTGTAAAATTTTTATTTTCTAAATCTTCTAGGAAACTTAATAATCTATTGTATATCTCAAATTTATTTTCACCATATTTTCCAAACCTTATAAAAAAGTCACCATCCTTTTGCCTTCTACGCACATCATCCAATATAGAATCATTTTTCTTTTGATTATAAGTACCGTAATCAATTTCACGAATTCTATCGTCAGTCGCAAATTCAACACTCGGCATACATTCTCTAACCAAGTTAGCGGTCTGAACCGTCCGAAAAATTGGCGAGTAATACACCTTGTCTATTCTTCCTAGCTTACGTGTATTTTCCTGAACTTTTTGAATACCATCTATCGTTAAAAGTGAACAAGATAAATTATCAGAAGAAAAAACCTGTTCGACATTGTCTCTCGCCTCACCATGTCTCATAAAAATTAGCTTCATTCCATAACCTCAATTATTTTACTTAAACCAAATCTCAAACTTCATCCCACCTTTATACGCAGAAAATCGATACCGCAAACCGAGTCTTGTAAGAATATTCTTTACAAAATAAAGTCCCATTCCGTTTCCCTCAACCTCGTTATCTCGTCGATAAAATGGATCAAACAGTACTGGTACCTCTTGCATCCCAATCTCCTCCCCCTTATTCCAAATTGAAAGTTTCCTTTTTTCACAAACAATCTTAATCACGCTCCCCTCCTCTGCATATTTCACCGCATTGGAAATTAAATTTGAGAACACTTCTCGCATCGCTGATTGGTTTGTCTGTATTTCCATCTTAGAAATCCGACTTTCAAAAGCAATCTCTCGCGTCTTCGCTAGTAGTTCATATTCAAGAATAACCTCCTGTATCAAATTACCAACATCAACTTTCACTTTTTTCCCTTCATCGCCCCGACTTGTATGCAAAATTTGTTCAATCATTTTCGACATCTTTTCCACCACCAAAATTGCCGCCTCAAGTTTTTCTGGATAATCTTCCTTTCTCACTGTGCCAATCAACATATTCTCCAGCATGATATGCAAGCTTGAAAGTGGCGTCTTTAATTCATGTGAAGCCCCGCGAATTAAGTCGACTTTTTCTTTTTCAAGCTTTGAGATCAGCCCCTTCTCCTTCTCGAGCCGTCCAATCATCTGTCTTAAGTTCAAATATAATCTATTAATATCTTCAGCAAGTTCCCCAATTTCATCTCTCCTGGATATCTCACACTTCACCTCCTTCATTTCTCGCATCTTTTCAGTCGTTACAGCAATTTTCTTAATCGGTTCAACGATCAAACGGCTATAAATATATGAAAAAATCAAGGCAACAATAATTGAACACAAAAACGAAAAAGGCAAAATTTTCAAAGTCGCCTCTCTTGCCTCTTTTAGAGACTCCACATTCGAAAGCATTTGCACCAACACAGTTCGCCCCGTTGCATCCTGTGTTTCAGTATTTGAAACTAAAATGGAACCTAATTGTTCATTATTCACAAGTGGTATCGTTTCACTCCCCAAAAGCCCCTCTGTCACAATATCTGCCCCTGAAAAACCTTGCAAATGCTGCACTTTGTCATCAATCTTTAGATTAAGATTAACGTTTCGCTGCATTGCAAACTCTTCGCAGATTTGTCGTATCACATTAGCTTCTTTTCCAGAAATCTTCAGTGTTAATTCCTCCAGATTTCTCTTTGCTAACTGCTGTTTTTCCGCCGCATAAGTTTGGCTCATCAAAACATAGACTAGACCATGCACTATTATAATTAATACCCCCAAAATTAATGACATACTTAAAAATGTCTTCGGGAAAATTCTTAACCTTATCTTTTTTAAGCTCTTCTTATTTTTCAGCATAGCAATACCCCACACCTTTCACCGTTTTTATACAATCAATCTGCAGCTTCTTTCGCAAATTCTTAATATAAACATCAATCACCCTATCATATGGCAATTCATCTTTCCATAATTCCTCCAGAATCTGCTCTCGCCTTAATGTCACTTTCGGATTTTCTATCAATAGCTTCAACAGCTCAACTTCTTTAGGTTTCAAATCCACATCAACTCCGTTTAAATAACCTTTATACTCCAAGAAATCCACTAACACCCCCTCCCGCGCCCACTTTGACACTTCCTCTTTTTGCGTATCCTTTAAACGCCTCATTAATGCTTCAATTCTTTTCTCAAGAATCAATAACGAAAAAGGTTTGCATAGATAATCGTCTGCCAAATTATCAAAACTAGCAAGCTGCGTCCCCTCATCACTAAGTGCCGTCAACATCAAAACTGGCACCTCACTCTTCTTTCTTATTTCCTTCAGAACCAAAATCCCATTCATTTTTGGCAACATCACATC
>ERZ773003.127-NODE-127-length-63519-cov-3.515599_pt1 | contig 63519 bp, 67 predicted proteins | sample MGYA00580668_ERZ773003 | MGnify/ENA primary metagenome ERZ773003 (study PRJEB29015, sample SAMEA2738002) | human oral metagenome | biome: human oral; feature: human-associated habitat; material: dental | place: China | collected 2126 ...
TCTACGTACGCGGGGTATATCCGAATAAACAGGAGGCTCTTGAAGCTTTAAGAGAGGTCTCAAAAGGGAGCAAGGCGAGCGTGATTTTGGAAAACGGACGACCTATTTACCATGTACGCGAGGAAATGCTCGAGATGGGATTATTCCGTGTTTGCAGCACATCTGTCCTTTTCGGACAAGTGGAGCTAATAGAGATACTCGGACATGAGCATTTTCAAGATGGAGATGTGGAATTAGGTCTATATCAAAGACACCATGAGGAGAATTATCATGAATCTTGAAGGAAAAATCGTCTTTATCTCTGGTGCGATCACCGGCGTTGATGGGTACAGAAAGATATTTGACGCTGCGGAACAATGGCTGCTCGAGCAAGAATGTACTGTTCTCAACCCTGCCGTTCTTCCTCCGAGCGGTTTAGAGTGGGAAGCGTACCTTCGTATCACAAAGACGATGTTATGCGAAGCGGACGTCGTTTATGTGCTCCAAAATTGGGAGCACAGCAGAGGCGTGAAAGAGGAACTTGATCTCGCAACACGTCTTGGCAAGGAAATCATATATGAGCCGAGAGAGGCGGTGATCGTATGACGCTTATTGACCCGATGGCGATCTTCTGCCTTCTTTTTATGATCGTAATAGCTACATTTACCATCAAACAAAATACCTTGGGATTAACATGTTGCACGATTGTAGTGCTGATTCTTAATTTTGCTGCGCCGATACCAGCTTCTTTTATAGATGGCATTACAGTATTTACTGCATTCAGTATATTATTTGCCATCCTCACATATCTCTGCGAGAAGTATGAAAAGGGGAGTAAAAAGGGATCTTATAAAAAATATGCCAAGATGGGGCTGATCTCTGATGAAGGTGTTGTCATTGGCCAGTATGACACAATCCTTAGCAGCATAGTGACTCTATTAAGCAAAATACTCCCTGCGGATAAAAAGGCAGCAGTATGTAATTGGTTTGTCGAACGACGCATGAACCCGATGCCGCTATATTTACGCGATAACTCCAACGCGCACATCCTGATTGAAGGAGAATCATATTACAGAAGGAGTGATCGATTTATTATCCCAACACTCCTTGATGGCTGGAAATCCAGTGTCATCGTACATGATATTAAGGGAGCATACTGGGAGGCCACGGCAGGTTATCGAAAGAGGATCGGAAACACAGTAATCAAATTTGAGCCGACCGCAACAGATGATACATCTGCGTGCTGGAATCCTCTTGACGAGATACCAATGGGAACGCCAGATGAACGATTTGTGACGGATACGCTTTCGTCGGCATTGGTTCGTATGGGAAAAACGAGTCGCAGCGATTTTACGGACAAAGCAGCCAGCGTTCTCACAGAAATAATTCTGCATCTCAAATATGAATATCTTGCTTATTCACAAACATTATCTCTTTATGATGTTGCGACATACATAAAGGATAATACGATCGGCATGGTTGATGAAGATGGAAAACCGGTCTATGCGTGGCTTTCTTTCGATTTCGATGATTGGGTCATGCGTGATTCACCGTCAGATGCGCCTATGGAGAAAAAAGAAAAGGTGCAGAAAGTCACAGGGCACAAACTTCATGAAATTGTATCAATACCGGAAGATGATGGACATTGTATCTTGTCCCTAATCAATGCTGCGCTCAAAGATTATCTTGATCCTGTTCTTGCGCGCAATACGGCAGCCAGTGATTTCTGCATCGATGATGTAATCAATCATACCAAACCTGTATCTTTGTATCTGGTAACACCACCGCAAGCGCTTGGGTCCCCGTCATCGGTCTTTCGGATATTCGTGGAAATGCTCGGGATATTTGGAGGGGATAAGGTGAAACGGGGATATAGGCGTAGGTGTTTGGTTTTGATGGATGAATGCGCATCTTTAGGATACTTAAAGATATTTTCCTCCGGATTACCGCATATCGCTTTATACGGAATGAAGGTCGTTTTATTTGCTACGCTGTTGCAGATGTCTGAATTTTATGGTCTCAACACGGAGATACAGGTGATTTGCGTCGAGGGAAAAACAGATGAATGCGGGATCTTCAAGGACGATCAAATTATTGATGTGATTGGCGTTAAATATCAGGAGAGCCATCACTTCCTCTCGCGGATGTATGAAGCTCTTCCTGGGAAAAGCGATCTCATTCACGGAAATAGTACCTAAAGAGGAAAAATTATTCTTGCGGTAGAAGGTCTTGATAAATCGAGAAAACGGTGAACGTTATGGGAAATGCTCGCGTGCTTTATCCGTATTATCGTATTGGCTTTGGGGCAAGAGACACTGCCATAAAACAACTTCTCGAAAGTTCTTTTTGGAAAACGCTTTGTCCTGAAGATGGAGAGTTGGCAGAAGAACATTACACTGAAGAGGCGGCAGAAGAATTCTTTGTAACCTATCAAGTCTTATTTGACCATGATGGAAAAAATGTTCTTGCTCCTCAATGGCTTGTAGATGCGATGAACGAGTAGCTGTTATTTTGCGTACGTTGAAGAGCGCGAAAGTGCGTGATTATTAGATTTTGGAGGTCATCATGAGCAATATACAAACCTCTAATATGCAGATGACGGAAGAACGTATCAGACAACATCCCAGAAATGTGCTTGAACACGGTGCTGGCATAGTCGGCACATCTGTCATGCAGGATCCAAACTTACATGTGACTGCAAAGACAATTTACTCTTATCTCTGCGCATATGGCGATACGGATTGTCTCCCAAGAGATCAGATTTGCTATGACCTTAACATCAACAAGAATACCTACGCGAAGTATATGAAGCAGCTGGTGGATTGTGGATATATTACCCGAATTCAAACACGGGACGAGAATAACAATTTTTACCGAAACATCTACGAGATCAATTCTGAGGTGTAGGTTTCCTTGTAGATCTGTCTGGGAAATGAGAAACACTCGAGGAGGGGCATATGTTTGAGCAACTGCGAAAACCTGCAAATAGACGCATGAAGTTTATTTTTCTTGCAGGTTTGATGGCACTTTCGTTCTTCCTGCCGTCACAGCACATATATGCTCTCGAACTTCCTGTAACGTCTGCATTCGGTTGGCGTTACCATCCGATCTCAGGAGAATGGTCTTTTCATGCAGGCGTAGATCTCGGCTATGCAGCAGGAACCGCTATCCCTGCTCTTTTTGACGGCGTAGTGGTTCAAGCTGGAGATTATACGGACGGTTATGGTAATCAAGTTCTTCTCTATCATCCGTTATTTGATGGATATACACGCTACGCTCATATGTCCGAGGTTGATGTCGTAGTCGATGAGTATGTGGCACAGGGCACGATTATCGGTCTTGTTGGTGCAACAGGGCGTGTAACCGGACCGCATCTGCACCTCGAGTACATTGTTCGAGGGGCGGATGGGAATTATATGTATGTCGATCCGCTCGTTTTATGGCAATAGGAAGGTGGAGAACGATGGCAGCGTCAAGTCTTCTGATCCAAGAATCCCCGCTTACCGTTCAGCCGAACCTTGCCGTTCTCATCGGCCTGAATGAGGCGATATTTCTGCAGCAGCTGCAATACTGGATCAGCCGTGAGGCAGGCATCTGCGACGAATACGGACGCCGTTGGATTTATAATACCGTCAAGCAATGGAATGTCCAATTTCCGTTTTGGTCGGAGAGCACGATTAAACGCACCATCAAGTCTCTTGAAGATCAAGAGGTGATGCTATCGACGGTAATCGGAAATTCCTACAACAAGACGAAGGCCTACACCATTAACTATGAGCTGATCGAAGAGCTTAGTGAAAAAATCGTACATAAGCAATTTCAGGAGAGCGTAGAAAGTGTCGACCGGCGTATTTCTGCGCCTCCACCGATGCGCGAGCAGATGGAATATGTCGAAGACGTCCATGCTCCCGAGGACACACAACCAGAACATGAGGCCGCTGATATATCGGAAGATAATATAGAAAGTCAAAAGGTCAAATCGGGTGAACCACGCATAAGTGTCAAAATGACACCACATGGGGAGCAAGATGAACCACGTACAGAGGTCAATTTGACACCACGGACGGAAGATGCTGAAACCCCAGTAACGGCGCGGGTTTGGAGCCCCTCCTCGCGCGCGCGCGTAACAGAGACTACAACAGAGAACACGCATAGAATACGTGAAACAACAACAGGCGACGTTCGCGACCTTTGTGCTGCACTAGGGGTATCCAGCTCATCGCTGGAGCAGTTTATTCGTCGCTATGGAGAGGAGAAAGTGCGCGACAAAGCCCGACTTTTGGAGATCGCCATGCAGACGAAGATCATCCGGAATCCGACGGGCTGGCTTCATGCTGCACTCAAAGGAAACTATACATTTGCGCCTGTTACTCCACGGCAAGAATCAACTCCAGCCCAAACACAGCCCCCTGGCAGTTATATTCCTCCTGTACCGCCTCCTGCCCCAAAAGAGCAAAAACAAGAACCCCGACAAAATCTGCACGAGTTTCTCACACGCCAGGCAGCTGCCGACGGTGAGGGATCTGTGTTTGCCCAGGAGTTTCTGCGAAGGCATGGAATTGTGGATGGACGGGCGAGTCCTTGACGAAATACGGTCTTCGCATTCAGAAAAACGTGCAGTATTTTAATTCTGCATTCGGTTATACTGAATGAGTGATGACGTATTATGCAAGGAGGTACATCATGGACATCGTATCTACGCCCGTGTGCGGTGGAGAGAACATCATTTCTTTTGGAGCAGAGCTTGCAGTCGTGATCGGCATGAACGAGGCGATATTTCTCCATCGACTTGACCAACTTCTTACGACGGAGCTATGCCTCCATGAGAATGAGCGCAAATGGGTATGCAAAACAATCGCAGACTGGCAGCATGGGGAATTCCCTTTCTGGTCTGAAAGCACTATCAAGAGGATTGTTCATTCTCTTGTACAACAGGATTTCATCCTTACAATCAAGGCTGAAGGGAAAAAATCTTTCGATCACACAAAAGCATATACCATAGACTATGATCGATTGAATACTTTTTGCCGAAGCTTGGCTTATCCGAGCCTTGCCCATGAATAAGACAACGGAGGTCATATGCTGTACTACAATAAGCCGATCATGGGAATGTACTTGGCCGAGACAATGCTCAATGAGCATTTCAAGGCACAAAAGAAACGAACCGAGTTGGCAGAATTAAAACACTTTGTCCGAGAACTCTCGGCCAAAGATTCTGCGATGTGGGGGAAAATTCTGTTTCGCATCATGAAGCAGGAAACGAATTATATCTTGGTCGATATGGTGATCCAGTCTCTCCCGCAGGACTGGCAGGCCTTCGTTGATCTGAAATACAGACGTAAGGAGACGATTGTCAAGCAGACGGAGCTGCTGCATGTATCCTCATCTCAGTTAGGCATATGGAATTCAGCGATTAAACTCAATGTGCTCAATGCTTTGCAGTATCGTTTGACCGTCAACGATGTTTTTCTCCGGACAAAAATCATAAACATGTTGGAGGTACTGGCGACCATCATTGCCGCAAAAGAAGAGTTGGATCCCGAGTTTAAGATCATTGACGAATTTTGGTTTCACTCGCTTGTGCAATATTATGACCAATACAGCCAGCTCCTCGAGAGGATTGATGAGTGTATTTTACACCAGGATAGCCGCATGAATATTGCTGTTGCAACCATAGTGGAGAGTCCGTATGATTCCAATATCGTCCTTGCGGATAAATGCGGGCTGAACTCCGGCAGCTTCGGCCGGTATGTACGAAACTTTCAAGATGAAGTGAAAAGCTATATCTTTTGAAAAGGCCTTTGATCTGTTCAAAACGAACAGATCTTTTTTGTTCAAAAGATAGGAAAAATGGGGATTTTCTCTGATATACAATAACGTCGGAGGAGATCATATGCGCATAACAAGGCGTTTCTATATCTGGTCTGCATTGTGGTTATATGTATTTCTCGTGGTCAATCCGCTTCATCTGCAGATGCCCACATTGATTTACATGAATACAACGGCCAGTCTCCCTATTGGGCTCTACCTTGCGATTCCCGGCTTTGCGGTTCGAGATGGGGATATTGTTGCTTATGAACAGGATGAAGATGTTATGGAGACCGTTCGTCATAATGGTTGGCTGCCGAACGATGCTGATCCTGCGTTCATCAAATACGCGGCGATAGAGGGCGGTTTCTATGAGGTCGATCCAGATCTTCGGTTCAGCGTCAACGGAAAGCTGATCGGATACGCTATGACCGGCGATGGGAAGGGACACACAATGACGCCGCGCTACGGGTTCTACGAGATTGAGCAGGGACAGTTCCTGCCATATACATACGCGGCAAGGAGTTATGATGGGCGCTATACCGGCACGATCTCGACAGATCGGATATATAGCCGCGTCATACCTTTATTGACAAAATAGATGAGGATGTGCAATGCAACACCACCAATTTCAATGCTCTGGGCTTGACGAGTACGCTGAAATGCAAGAACAAATTTACGGCATCTTGTATCGGTCTTTTTTTTATAACGACCATACTTTCCTGGAAGCCATCGAGGCGGCAGTAGCCAACGCTGCAGAGTATTCCATAGGTGAACACAGTTCGCCTATTTTGATCACGCTGCGCATTATGACGCACGATATTGCCGTGACCGTTACAGCAGCAACGAAGGAATTTGATGTTTGCGCTTTCCGGCAGACGTTGAAGAGACTGTCGGACGATCCTGCTATAAGAGAGATGGATTGGAGCGCGTATGCCAAGCAGAAAAATTCCGGTGCAGGGATATGGCGTATGCTCACAGGCTGCGCATATCTCTATATGGATGCGCATGGACAATCGGTCACGATGGTTGCAAGGAGATCAATGCAGCCCGATGACATCATAGAAACGCGCATCGGAACCCTTGTCCCGAGATTCTTCGTAAAGAAAGACGGCGTTATCTTATGAATTTTATTCGCCCAAAGGAGTTGATTGCTCGGTGAATGAAAAGCTGAGGAAACACAAAATGACCGTGATCTGTCTGCTGATCCTGTTCTGCATGGAAGCGACGATCGTTATTTATAGCTCGACCATTCATTTTTCCCAGGCGCAGCTGTCCGACTACGATCAGGCAAACAAAGATCTTGTTCAGATGCGGCGCGAAATGCAGAGCATTCAGCTTGCAGAAAAAGAAGATCCCCATGTTCGACAGGGACTTAACGAGTTGCTGATGGCAAGACCCGATGGCTGTCACTTGCTGGAGGTCGCCGTCGGTGATCTCTATGATGCAGATGGGAATGCGCTGCCATATGCGTATGTGACCTTTATGCCGGAGAATGATGGCGTGCTGCAAGCCTTCCGCGAAAACATAAACCGCAGCTCCATGCTTAGAGACTCCTCTATTGACAGCATATACCAGGACGCCGAGGGGCGCAGAGTTGTGAGACTCTCGATAAGGAGTGTGCAGCCGTGAATATGTGCGGACGATTGAATCCTCAAAGCTATATACGTGCTGGTCTGCTTTTATTGCTGCTCATCGGTGGATGTTGCATGACGGCAGCGCTTTTTCTCAGTCTTGGCAAACTCAGCACTCTTTATCAGCAAGCGGCCGAGATCCGCGCAACAATGACCGAGTGGCAGGAACAGGCTGCTTTTATCAACAATCAAACGTATCGCCCGGTTCTTCCGGGGCAGATAGAGGCAGTATCGTCGGATATTCTTTTTGCAGTCCAGGCGCATCAGCTGGAACTTATTTCTTATCAATCCCTGCATTCCAGCGGCGAGGAAGAAGCGCCGTTTCAAACATTCACGTTGTCGGTCAAAGGAGCGTATGCAAACAATATCACGTTTTTAGAGGACTTTCGTGCAAAGGATGCGCTCGTATCCATCATGTCTATCAAGATGTATCCAGTAGACGGATATGTGCAGACAGATTTACGCTGCCGTATTTATACAAAGTAGGAGGCTGCCTATGCTGATGATACAGAAAAAGGGGAAGATCCTGGGAGCATTGCTTGTGACCGCTCTCTATGGTGCTGGCATGGGATCCGCATATACCACAGATACGAAGATACGGGACAGTTTTATGCAGATCACACCTGCTGCAGATGTGAATCTGCCACAGGCAGTCCCCATATTCCATGAGACCATACGTGAGCTTAGCCCCTTCATTGCGTTCTCTGCTGCTGCGCATAAGGACGGGGCAAATACACACCCAGGAAGAGCGCTGCCGAGCATTCCCAACATCAACTTCCCAAGGCCGAATATTCCCGTCATTACAGCGCGCCCGGTAACACTTCCACAAGAAGCCATGCAGGGCGCTGCAGAAAATGCTTCCACATCGCACAGCGAAGCACGGGAACGCAAATATTCAGATCCAATCGCCTTCATCCAGAGCGGAAACGGAAGCGCGCAGCCGTCTGATGCAATTACTTACTACGGCGGCGAAGGGAGTCATTTTTCATCAGACAGCGAGAAATCGAAAGAGTAACGACGCTGCTGATAAATGACAGGAATTTCAGCAGCTTTTTTTAGATAAAATGAAATTTGGGTTGGAGGTGTTCTATGTGATATGGAAGCATCTGGCCGGGATATTTGTGCTGGATGTCCTGCTGATCTACTTTACGAAGCCGGAAAATCCCTTATATGTGCTTTTTCTTTCGTTTCTCTTATGGCACATCTCCTGTGCGGATTTATCCGGCATAGGGATGGATGTAAAGCTTCTCTTTCTGCTGTTTCTTGCCGGCGCGTTTATCTATGAAAAAGCGGTACTGATATATTTTCTCCTATGCGGTATGGGCGCAGCAGCGTTTTACGTGTTCTGCCGTTTCCACCGCGCAGAACAGAATCAGCATACGGAGGCATATATCCCATACGATCTCGCCGGGCTTATCCTTGTACTCCTCTATTATTTGCTTGCTCTGCCCATGCCGCACTGGTTATATCAGTTGGCGTTTCTTCCTCTGGAAGAGCAAACTATGCGGATTTTTGGCGTTGAAATCGTCTCTGTCAGTATGGCAGCTCTTTTTCTTAGGAGTCACTTCAAAGGAGACAGACGCAAAGGGATCTTCTACGGCGTCTTGTTCGGTCTCTGCAACCCACTCGTTTCCCTTATTTCTATGCTGATCGGTCATCTCATCCGATACGGCATTGGCATAAAGTCTTTATCAACAAAGAATGTCAGGGAGGTATTTTCTTGAAGATTGATCAACTGTTTCATCGCGCGGAGCATTTTACGCCGCCGACGACTTCGCAAAGTCCGGCTGAGAAAGCCAGCCGCAAGTGGGACGCCCGCGAGGGAGAGATCATTGAGCAGAATTATAATCTGCGCCGCCTCTTGCTTGGGCTTGTCGTCGTCATCGTAGCACTGGCCGGAGCTTTGTGCTACAAAGCTGTGACGGAGAATACGCTCGTCTATGTGGTCGAAACGGACATTAAGACGGGAGAGGTCCGCAACGTCGGAACGGCAAACTCGATGGCAAATTATACGCCAAGCGATGAGGTGTATAGTTACTTTATCCGTCAGTTTGTCCAGGATATTCGCAGCGTTCCTTTGGACGAGGTCGTTTACAATAAGCAGCTGAGCACAGCTTATAGCTTCTTAACCAAAGATGGTGCGAATATCCTCACGTCGCGCATGGAAGCGGAGAATCGTGTGCAGAAGATGCATAATGCGACCGTTCAGGTCACGATCAACAGCGTTATTCCCATGGAGGGCGGTAAAAGCTATCAGGTGCGCTGGTCAGAGGTTGAATACCGGGCTGGTGCCAGCCGACGTGAAGTTACGCCGTATACAGGACTATTCACCGTTGAAATCATCAAGACGGACGACAAGGAGAAACTCGCCGTCAACCCTCTGGGTATCTACATCAAGGATCTGCGCTGGGAGCGGGATACTGAAACGAAGGCTGCCCAGGAGCCGAATGCGCCACAGACTGCACAGGCAACTCAGACGACCAAGCCATAAAAGAAGAGGAGAATGAAGAATGAAACTGAACAAAGCTAATCTCAAACTGCTTGTCTGCTGCTCACTCATGTGCTCCAGCATCGTTGCTTCTGGTACAGCCGGAGCGGCCACACTCTCCGAATTTCGCGCACGATATGCGCCGCCCATAGAGCAGAAGACTTCTGATCCAGAAATCAGCGATGCTGCAGAAACTACGCTGCGCCATAATGAGCAGCTCCAAGCAGAGCTGAACAAGCTCGCCGATCAGATCGAGGCGTTGAAGGCGCAGAAAAACGGTGGCAGCGAGGATATGATCCGCACGATCTCTGCTCGACTGGCAGATCTCGAAGAAGCGTTGAGGACGCAGTCTGATCTGCAAATGGACTTGATGCAGCTCTTGGAGAATAGGTACAAAGCGTCCTATAACGATTATGACGATAATACATCCCGGCGGCCGCTCGTCAATCCTGTACCGTATGGAAATACTGTTTCCTACATGCAGGATGCGGTCAATGCACAGGGCAATTCGACAATGAGCTTCGCGTATTCTCCTACGCAGCTCTACAAAATTTACTGCCGTACAGGATACCTCACGGATATTGAGCTGAAAAAGGGCGAGCAGATCTCCTTTGTGGGCGGGGGCGACACCAGTTCGTGGGCAGTCAATACTACGACCGTGGCTGGTGTGCCGCACATCTACGTCAAACCGGTCGTGCAGTCCAGTACGACAAACCTGATCATCACCACGAATAAGAGGAGCTATCAGCTGATCCTCACTGTGAGTGATTGGTATAATCCCATGGTGCGGTGGAGCTACGGCATCGAGGACGCCCAGACTGCGATCCTGCAAAATGCAAAGGATGAGCAGACCATTACGGCGGATATGAGTGTGACCGGCGTTGACAAACTGAATTTTTCCTACAAGGTCTCCGTGAAAGGAAATGACAGCTATAAGCCGGAGATGGTTTTCGACGATGGGGAGAAAACCATCATCCGTGTGAACAAAGGCGTGAAGCGTCTGCCCGCATTGTTCATCCGCGAGCCTGGGAAAAAGGATCTCAGTCTGGCGAACTTCAAGACAAAAGACAACTGCTATATCATCGACCGAATTATCGACCGCGCGGAACTGCGGTATGGAGAAAGTGATATTGTCAGGATTGAGCGCAAGAAATAACCCTTGAAAGGAGCTGACTTCATTGAAACTGAAAGAGATCATAGGAAATCTCTCGGAAGTCGCTGGGCGAAAATTGAAAATGAAGAAGGATGAAGAAGGGCTTGCCATTCCGGACGAAGAGTTGGATAAGGGGATGGATATTAAGACACCAGAGGGCAATAAGTCCATGCTCAAAGGAGAGCATGATACGATCTTTGGCCTCTCAAAGCCTGTTGTTACAGGGATTGTGGTGTTTTTCTTTCTCGTCTTTGGTTTGGCATTTTTCTACGCAGCGAGCGATGATGGCGAGCAGACGGAGAAAAAGAGCGCCCGCGTCGAAGATATTGCGGACTCTGCACGCGTCCAGGGAGGAAGTACAAGCAGACTGTCCGATGATTACGGGGCGCTTGAACGAGCGAACGCATCAAGGAATCGCCAGCAGCAAGACCCGCATAAAAATGCGGATATTCCCCAGGAGCAATATCCGAACGGCGTGCCGCCTCAGTCAACGGAAGGAATTCAGGCAATTCCGCAGCAGCCAGGCTATTCGGGCTATGCCGATGTCCCACGGACATCGGTTGTTATGCCTCCTCCCGGCGGCGCATATAGCCAGAATTACGCGTTGCCGTCACAAGACCAGGCACGCATCGAGGAGGAGCGTGCTGCAGCAGATCGTTTCAAGGAGCAATTAAGATCTGCGATCGCCTTTGCTTTTGATGGAGGCGGGAAATCATCTGATACAGGCGTTGGTGGGGGAGACCCTGCGGCCGCAGGTGACGGAAGTGCAAGCGGAAGAGTCATCAATACTGCGCAGCGCAGTTCATCTCCCACTTACAGCGAGCCGTCAGAACGTACCGTAATGGCCGGTACGCTTATCCCGGCCATGCTCTTGACGGGGATCAATACGGATGCACCGGGACCGGTTATTGCACAGGTGATGGCAGATGTGTATGACGTAAATGGCCTCAATCTGATCATCCCGGCCGGCAGCCGTGTCCTTGGCACAATCGGAAAGGTGGAAGGCGGCAGCGGCAGCAGAAACGTATCGAGCCGCATTGGGCTTTCTTTCGACACCGTAGTTTTGCCAAACGGTGGATCATGGAACATTGGAAACGCTATGATGGCCGTTGATGGTGTTGGTTATTCCGGCGTCCAAGGGAAGCTCCATCGTCATACGGGGAGCAACTTCATGAAAGGCTTGTTCAACAGTGCTTTAACGGCGCTTTCTACGGTCGCGGTGGATCGCGTCACGCTGGATTCGTCTGCGTTCACGGCGCTCACGGAGACACAGGCACCGACTGCGACAGTTGCGCCGGGCTACACCTTTAATATCTATGTGACGCAAAACATTGCGTTTTGAGGAAGACGATGATGGACGAAAAAAAGGGGAAGAAGCTCTCGGAAACATATGAGGCCGTCACCGGCGGATTAAAGGCTGGGAATCCAGCAATGTGGCACAGAATCATCATGTGTATTCTGATCGGATTCGCGGGAATGGCACTGATCGGCGGCGTCGTGTTTGATTTCGTCCTGGATCGTCAAACGGAAGAACTGCGTCATATGCCGGTCATAGGCGTCGCCGAAAATGCTGTGCTGCCGAGTGACAAATATTTCATCTATCAGGTGTATTTCGATGATGCGGAGCACATGCACTATCTGGTCAGTTCGACCTCCGGCGGCGTTGTAGTCTCCGTTGTGCCTCCAGAAGGCACGCAGGAGCCGGAAGATGTGATGAGCATGATTCACTACGATCCAGCAGCGTATCTGCTCGATGTAGATCAGAACGGCCGATGGGCATTCATATCGACTTCGGTGCGGGATAATATCCTGAAGAAAACACAAGCTCCTGTGGTTCCATGATAGCAAACAGCCCCTTATCTGAGACAAGGGGCTGTTTTTATGCAGCCATTCAGTCAGGATAGATAAAAGACAAGAAAATACCAGGGTTTTTACAGATATAATGGCATACAAGGGAAGGTGATTGAGATGATTGATGAAGAGATTCATCGTGCAGCACAAAAGAAGGCGTTTCTTTATACGGTGCTCATTTTCGCTGTTTTGATGCTGATAACGCAATGGTATGCGACACAGGCGGTAGCAGAGGAGTGTGACTATCATCCCTTGCTCGGAAGTTATATAGAGCTCGGCGATAGTAAAATTTATCCTCCGTATGATTACCTGGTGTGGTCATATGATGAGCATATCAGTAAGGCCATTCCGGATATTCTCGATGCGTACTCGTCATTTACCCAGCTGGTTTTGCTGCTCTCGATGGTCTGCATGTATTTCCTCAAAAAGGCGTTTTTGGTGCAGACATCGCATGGCAGCGCATCTTTTGCATCGAGCAAGGACATAGAAAAATCGGATCTCGGCGCTTACGTCTCGAAAAATGGGGGCGTATATGAGTATAGGAAAACGAAGAAGAGATTCCTTGGATTGATCCCTTACACCAAAAAGGAGAAGATCATCAAGGATTCCGGCGTCGTTGTCGGTATCAATCCATATACCCATAAGCTCATGCTGCATGACGGTGTGGAGCATATGCTTCTCATGGCTCCGACCCGCAGCGGTAAGGGCGTCTGCACGATCATCCCCACGGGATTGATCTGGAAGCACAGTATCTTCTTTTTCGATCCGAAGGGCGAACTCTGGAGCCTGACCAGCGGCTATCGGAAGAACGTCCTGAAGCAGAAGGTACTCAAGTTTCAGCCGCTCTGCACGGATGGATCCGCAGCACGGTGGAACCCACTGGCCGAGGTCAATTATCGTACGAGCGAGGAGTTATCGGACGTTCAGTCTATCGTTTCGGTCATGGTGCGCCCGGATGGAGAATCAAAGGGCGGCGATGAGTTTTGGCCGAACTCCGCTGCAGCTCTCCTGAACGGCGTTATCCTGCACCTGCTTTATAAACATGATAGAGAGGAGCGGCCGCTCCCGTGTCCGACGGACATTATGTCATTTCTCTCCAGTCCGGATAAGTCAACGGAAGAGCTTTTTACGGATATGCGTGATTATCCGCATATCAGCCCGGATGAATTCCTGGAAGTGGAAGAGATCGGCGCCGACGGGAAGCCCATTCTTGATGAAAATGGGATTGTGAAACGCAAAAAGAATCCGCTCAAGGAAATCTACGGGGAATATATCAAGGATTTTCGCCCCTTTGCCCAGGCACTCGATACCAAGGTAAAATCCATTGATGAGATCCGCGTTGCGCTGCAGCAGAAGATCAAAAAAGGGGAGAAAATCCAGTGGGAGGCAGTAGATCAGACGGGGCTGCCAACCAATGCGCCATATCATCTGCTGTTGTCCCATCCGAAGGTGGCCGAATGCGCGGCCAACATTCTGAATGGTGCGCAGCAGACTACGGCCTCGATTATGCAGACCGCACAAACCTCTTTGGCGATCTATCAGGATCCGGTCGTGCAAAACAACACAAGCGTATCGGATTTTGCGATTCGCGACCTGCTCGATCCGCAGCAGGAAGTATCGCTGTATCTCTGCATGGAGGTCAAAGATATTGCGGCCGTCAAGCCGATTGCACGTCTCTTCATCCAGATGATCTGTTCGAAGCTCATACGGGACATGAAATTTGACACGGATCCCAATAAACCCGCGCCAAAGAAGCAGCGTCTTCTGCTCATGTTGGATGAGTTTCCGCAGTTAGGCAATATGAAGTGCATAGAGCTTGCGCTTGCCATCTGTGCGGGCTATGGAATCAAAGTCTGCATCGTCTGCCAGGATGTCAACCAGCTCAACAAGGAGTACACCAAAGACAACTCCATCGGCTCAAACTGTCATGTGCATATCTATTTTACCCCTAATATCGACTCCGGCGGTGCAACGGCCGAGGCAATTTCAAAGACGCTTGGCAAACGCACAATATCGACCATCTCGCACAGCGACGGGGGCGGCGGCTTTTTCAAGGGCTCAAACTCTACGTCGCAGACCGGCCGAGAACTCTTGACGCCGGATGAAGTCGCCCAGATGAGTTCAGAGAAAGAACTCGTCTTTGTGGCCGGGCATAAAGCCATCTTTGGAGACAAGCTGCGTTATTATGAGTATCCGTTCCTCATCAAACGGACACAGATAAAATGTCCGGCGGTGAGTGATACCGTGACACGCGTCACGAATTTCAAGGAGCTGTTCGATGTCCATGCAGCCGATCAGGCCGCGAAAGAGGATGATCGGAAGCGGGTTCTTGAGGATCAGGCGAACAAAGCTGGAATGTCGTATAAGGATTATGTCCAAAAACTCGAGGCGGAGAAGGCGCAATACGAAAAGGATGTGATTTTCCGCATTACAGGGGAACACCCCGAGGAGGAGCTGAATGAGCAAGAGATCTCCAGCGCAGGGATTGCAGCAGCAGGGCAAGAAGAACCTGTCGGCCAGCCCAAAAATATCGAAAGTGAAGCAGCCGCCGATCATCGGACACGGACAGAAAGTCCGCAAGAGGTAGACCCCGAAAATCGTCGGTATCAGGCAGCGGTTGAAGACACTCATCAATCGGCCATCCAGGAAGAGATGGAGAGCAAGGCAAAAAGGCGTATGAACATCCTGCAGGTGCATGAAGAAACGCCGTCTCCCGCAGATGCCGTATCAGATCTCATTGATCTGGATGCCTCCATTCTTGCCGTCAATGCGGACGCAGAGGAAGCTGCGGCCTCAGAAGGGGAGAACAGCGACATACAGCTTTCCAATTTCCTTTTTGGCGATCAGGAGGACTTTGACGAGGCTGCGCCGGAGGAGCTGGATATGGACGATGATCTTGATCTTTTCGATGCAGACACCGAAGAAGCGGGGGATACGACCAACGGCAGCAGCCCACTGTTAGGCTTGGATGCCTTTTTAGGGACAATGAACAAGGAGCGTAACGAAGAATGAACAGCAATAGTGAGCGGTATAACATCACAATGGATGCGCTCATTACCTCGATGAAAGCGATCATGCCGTTTATGCAGGATAAAAACGTCTTCGAGGTATATGTGAATCCGGACGGCAAGATCTGGACGGATAGTCTTGGCAAGGGGAGAGCTTATACGGGGAAAAATATTTCCCCGGAAGATACGCGCGGGATCATTTTCAATGTGGCTGCGCTGACAGGGCAGCTGATCGTATCGGAGCGTCCTGCCCTTGATGCGGACATTCCGTCCAACTCGTTTTTCCCCAAATGCCGCTTTGAAGGGAATCTTCCCAATATCGTTTCTGCACCAACTCTCAATATTCGGAAGCACCCTGAGACCATATTTTCGCTGGAGAACTATGTTGAACAGGGGACGCTGACGGAAAAACAATATAATTTCCTGATCGACGCTATCCATCACAAGAAGAATATCATTGCGGCCGGGGGAACAAAATCCGGCAAGACAACATTTCTCAATGCCATCTTGGCCGAGATCTCCAAGCTGGATGATCGTGTCATCCTGATTGAGGATACCCCAGAGCTGCAATGCAGCGCCGTTGACTGCGTGCAGATGCGTGCAACACCAACATTTTCCATGGAGGATTGCCTCAAGCAGGTGCTGCGTATGACGCCGGATCGCATTGTGGTTGGAGAAGTTCGTTCTGGTGAAGCGTTGGCGCTCCTCGATGCCTGGTCTACGGGGCATGGGGGAGGCTGCTCAACGGTTCACAGCAATTCTGCCGTGGATACGCTTCTTCGCCTTGAGAACATGACGGCGCGTGTCTCTCGGAACCCGCAGCAGGCAACGATCGCCCAGGCGGTACACTATATCGTCTATCTCAAATACATTGGGAAGACGCGAAAAGTGCAGGAAATACTCGAACTTGAGCGCTGGGATCCGGCCTCGAAAAAGTACATTTATCATGAAGTAACTTGAGGAAAAAAGTCTGCGAATGAAAAAACATAGGAAATTCGGGCACTTTTTTTGAAGTAAGATAGAAGTGTTTGTAGGGAATATCGTCAAGGAGGTATGATTTATTATGGATTTCAAGAAAAAGATCAAGGCTGCCGGGAAGTTTGCGAAAGAGAATAAGCTCCTGATGCTCCAGCTCGGCATGATGGGCGCTGTCCTGATTACCAACGAAGTGTCCCTTGCTTCATCCGCAGATGAAACCTTTGCGGTCGTGACAAACCCGCTCGAAAAGCTCCAGAAAACGATCACCGGTCCCATTGCAACGGCGATTGGCACAGCAGGAGCCGGCCTTTTGGGGCTTTCGGTCACGATGAACTTCGAGAATCAGATCGCCAAGCGCGGCATCCAGGGCGTTGGCGGTGTCGGCCTTGCGCTCGGCGGCGCAACTGTGGTCTCGAAGCTCGGTTCTGCGTTCCTCTTTTGAAACGAGCTGATTTCTTATGGCAGATAAAGAGGAAGAGCTTCGCTCCTGGTATAATGTTGACTTCTTCAGAGGACTGATGGAGCCAGCTTTGCTCGCCGGAGTGCCTAAGCCCGTACTGATCTGGAATGCAATGTTCGCCGTGTTCCTGATTATGAACTTTGGGTTCTTTTACATCCTGATTTTCACGTTCCTTTTGCATTTTTTGGCGATCTATGTCTGCAAAGGCGACGTTCAATTTTTTGACTGTATTAAGTCATACATGAACAAGAAACGATATTATAACACCTGATGGGCTGCATTTGGCGGAAGCGGGCGATTCCCGTTTCCGTTTTTTGTTGACCTGTTCTTGAAAAAAGACAGGAATCCCGCGCATTTTTTTGCTTTATACTCAGATTAACAAGGGAGAAAGGAGAACGCCGCGTAAAATTCACATCTGCGCGGCAACGTAAAATATGGCATCACTGAATGAATTTGGATTGCAGTCTACCGCAATCGAAGAATGGATCCCGTGGGGCGGGATCGTTCGCCCATCCGTTATGAAACAAAAAAATGGCTCTATGTTCAGCATCATCACCTACGCCCCATACACAACGGATCTTTCGACAACACTCCCGCCTTGGGCGTTTCGGCGCGGCTGGGTCATTTGGAATGAGCATCAGCACGTCGCAGACGTCCCAGCGCAGGATTATCTGATCATCGGCTGGAATCCGTTCTATGCGGCCGGAAAGACCTCCGTCGAAAATGCGCTACACCCAGGCGTCTCAATCCATGAAACCGTAGATTACTTTGAAAAAGAGGTTCAGGCCTTTTTAGAGGAGTTCCAGAAGATAACAGCGGCAAGGGTTTTGGAATATCAGGAGATCATGGATGTTCTCTCATTTTCGCTCTCCATGGGAGAAGATCGTCAAGAGCTTCCGGATTGCCCGCTCTACATGGACGCGCTGCTCTCGCAGAACATAGACTTTGAGTTTGGCGGCAACGACATTTTCATCAACGGCAAGCGGGTATGTGCCGTCTCCATGCTGATTCCGTATGAGCTGGATGAGATTTACAGCCGATTGGAGCATATGACCTATCGTCATACGCGCAGACTCCTTCTGTTCAATGAAAAAGAGGCCAAGAGAGATTTCCTGCGGTATACGGGGCGATGGTTTCCAACACGGTCTGTTCTGCGGCGTATGGCCACAGAAGACATTATCAGTGTGTATAACGGCTATTATACGGATACCTTTCTCTTTCACCTGGATCAAGCAAATGACGAGCCGTTCCGTGCTTTTTTCACGGATGTGCTGGATCGGGAATGCGTTCCCTATATCGTTGAGGAATTCAATCTGAAAAAGGTGTTTTGGGGAAGCCTCCCTGGGCTTTATCTTGCAAACGCAGATCCTACGGTCATTGGCTTTCAAGACCTTTCCGAGTTCCTCCATGCACATATTGAAGTCAAGAAAGAGGCGGAGGACATCTTGGAGAAAGCGAAGAACAGTTTGGTTGAAGTAAGCGTCGATGTGAACGAGTATATCGAAGATCGCGGACATGAAGGAGGAGAGGCGTAAATGTATCGTTTGGATCGTTTCTTGGTAAAAAGTGAGCCTCTGAAATATACGCTGCCGTGGGCACGCATTATTCCAGGATCACCGACCATTGTGCTGAATAAAGACGGCTCCATGCAGACGACATTCAGCTATCGGGGACCGGATTTGGATTCGGCCATCAAGGAGCAGCTTTCCGTCATTACGCAAAAGCTGAATTCTGCTTTCACGTCCATGGATACGGGCTGGGTTATGTTTTTTGAGTCTCAGCGCGTTCCTTCGACGGATTATCCGACCGATTCCTATTTTCCGGATCCGATCACCAAGATTATGGACGATGAACGCAAAGAGTTTTTCAGCGGCGGGGATTCTCATTTTGAGTCGGACTATTACGCCACGCTCTACTGGGTGCCTCCAAATGACCATGAGGGGCGGCTGCGTTCCTTTGTTGTAGAGGGAAAGAAGCAGAAGGGGCTGACGGAAGATGACTATCTTGTTGCCTTTCGCACGGTCGTGAATGATGTATATAATATGTTTTTCGCATGTCAAATTCCCTGCGAAATTCTATCAGCAGACGAGATGGTCACATATCTCTACTCTACAATATCCATGAAACGGCGCAAACTAAAGCTTCCGAAACATCCAATGCTGCTGGATCAGTTCCTTTGCGATTCCTCGCTTTCCGGTGGACTGGAACCCCGCCTGGGCAGTAAACATATGCGCGTTATCACGATCATCGGATATATGGATAACACCATCTTTGGGATATTCGATCACCTGAATCTGCAAAATTTCTCGTATCGGTGGGTCTCGCGCTACTATTGTCTTGGGAAACTGGATGCCTTGAATGAAGTCGGCAAGAAAAAGAAGGAATGGAAAGCCAAATTCAAGGGTCTGACAGACATGATGCGTGAATTCGCAAGCGGCCAGGAGGATAACAGCAACCTCAACCAAACGGCCGTTACGAAATATCAGCAAGCAAAGGCTGCAGAGACGTTGATCGAGTCGGACATTACCTCTTACGGCTATTATACGTCCAGCATCATCGTTTTGGGCGATTCGCCGGATGAAGCTGATACGCGTGCAAAAGCCGTTGTTCAGACAATCAACAACATCGGGTTCAAAGCGAAAGTCGAGGATCTCAACAGCGTAGATGCTTGGATGGGATCTCTTCCCGGCAATGTTGGCCGCAATGTGCGACGCCATTTGGTATCTTGCGCCAATCTCATTCATATGATGCCGCTTTCTACCATATGGGCAGGAGCCTCCCGCAATAAACATTTGCAGGGACCCCCGCTTATTTATACACAGACCTCTGGGAATACGCCGTTTCGGCTCACGCTGCATGTCGGTGATGTTGGGCATACGCTCGTAGTCGGTCCCACTGGAGCGGGAAAATCAGTCTTCCTAAACATGGTAGAGTCCTCGTTCCGCAAATACAAAGATGCCCGTGTCTTTGTGTTTGATAAGGGTGCATCGAGCTACGTCCTCACACGGGGCGTCGGAGGAACTTTTTTCGATCTCGGGAATGAGGAGACGGGGGCGCTTTCCTTCCAGCCGTTGGCAAAGATTGATGATGATAAAGAGCGTCAGTGGGCGCTTGAATGGATTTGCGACTATGTGCGGCAGGAGAATCTTGAAATTACACCGGAGCGCAAGCAGCTGATCTGGGATGCGCTGGAAGCCATCGCTACTTCATACGTTGGTGAGAACAAGCGTCTGCGCCGCATGACAAACCTTGTGAATGCGATCCAGTCTGAAGAACTGAAAAAAGCCCTGGCGCCGCTCTGCTCCGGCGGTCCCTATGGACGTATTTTCGATTCGGATGTAGACAGCCTCCAGCTCGGCTCTTGGCAGACGTTCGAAATGGAGAAACTTATGAGCACCCCGCAGATTGTGGGAACAACGCTCATGTATATTTTCCATCGGATCGAGCAAAGCCTGAAAGGGGAGCCGACCATCATTGTTTTGGATGAGTGCTGGGTCTTCTTCGACAACGAACAGTTTGCAGCGAAGATCCGCGAATGGCTCAAGGTTCTCCGTAAGGCAAATGCCTCCGTTATCTTTGCGACACAATCCATCACCGATATTGTCAATAGCCCGATTTTCCACACCGTTCTTGAATCTTGTCCCAGCCGCGTATTTCTTCCCAACAATGATGCTCTAGAAGAAAAAACGGCCGAGAATTATGCCTTGTTTGGGCTGAACCGCCGGCAGATTGAAATTCTCGCATCAGCAACGAAGAAGATGGACTACTACTATGTGTCGCCTTATGGCTCGCGCCTCTTCCAGCTGGCCTTGGATGCTTGTCCCGTTTCGCTGGCCTACGTTGCCGTCAATACTAAAGGCGTCAATGATGCTAAGGAGATCGTTCGCGAACACGGCGTTGAAGAGTTCAACCGCCGCTGGTTGATCCGCTGCAACATCATTGAGGATAAATCCTCCGATCCGGCGGAAGAAGTTGCTGCTCCGTAAGTTTCGAGGAAAGGCGTGATATTATGACGTTGCTCGTTGAGCTTTTGACCAGCGCAACAGTTGTTTTGTTGATTGTTACGCTGCAGCTTTTCTGCCGTGTGAAGCGCATGGAGAAGCGTTTTCTCGAAATGGAAGAGAAAAACAAAGAAGTGCTGGAGCACGTCATTTCTTCCGTGCATGATGTTAAGGCCTCCACAGAGACGATGATACAAGAAACGCGCGTTGTTTTGAAGGAGTCCTTGGGGTTAGGGGCGCATAGAGGATGAAGCATATTACCGTCGCATATCTTGATCTCTTCACCAAAGGGGCAATGATGCGAAGGAGATCGTTCGCGAACACGGTGTTGAAGAGTTCAACCGCCGCTGGCTGATCCGCTGCAACATCATTGAGGATAAATCTTCTGAGCCAGTGGAAGAAGCTGTTGCCCAGTAATGTGTTTTGCTGGAAAGGAGCATTGTTATGTCGTTCTCCATCGAGCTTTTTGCCAGTATGCCAGCGCTTTTGCTGATTGTTGCATTGTGGTTCGTTTATCATCACATCAACTGCATGGAAGAGTGTATTCGTTTGGCACAGGGAAAAGAGGCAAAGATATTAGAACGCCTCCATCGAAATACGATGGCATCTATCCCGAGAATCAAGTTTCATTCGAGAGCTGCTGATGAAACTATACGGAGAAGACATGCCGTTCTGCTACGAAGCTGCCGCAGAAATAAGAGAGAGAGCAACGAATGAAAAATATTACAGTTGCATATCTTGATGTTCTCGGACAAACAATGGTTGAGCGGAAAAAGGAGAATGCTGCCGAATTTCCCAATCAACAGGCAGGGAACTACGAAAATGATCTGACGGCCGCAATACGGCTGCTGGAAAGCGGATATGATGTCAATGCCGTGAGATCTGTGATCTGCGATAAATCGCCCATGACCAAACTGCTTCCGGATGTACGCGCAATGGCGCTTTATACCGGAAAAGTCATGGAGAACATCAATGAAGCGTGGGCGGAGCGTGCATCGCGTACATGTCTCGAAGCGGCGGAAAGTTATCGGCGGCGCGCAGCGGCAGAATCAGAAGCTGCGGGACTTCAGCGGGATTATCGCATTGGCATGGCCATGATCTTGAAAGACAGCTTTCCGATCGCTGTTGTGAATCAGGTAATTCGGCAGTCTGCCAACGAGCGGAAGGCCGATGAATCCTATTTTCAGACGCTTTTTTCTGCGCTGTCCGATGGACACAATCGCTATGCTGCAATCATGGCGTATGCCGGCGGCGTCATGAGCAGCGAAGCAGATGTTTACCGAAAATTCGCCAGGGAGTACATGGAGAGGACAAATACAGCCGTACTCACTATTGACGATGAGCAGAAGATCATCGAGGTGATCTATCGGGACTATATGCGCCGTCTTCAGGACGAGCGGACTGCTTATCAGAAAGATCCAGCGCGTATGATGTTTTTACTCAAGGAGCAGGTGCAGCCGATTCTCCGAAAGTCCATTGCTCAGGCTTCTCCCCTTTATATCGAACCCGGGCGCAGCAGAGAGACCTACCTTGACGAAACTTTCCTCTGTGCGTGCGAGAGCCTTGGGCTGCATCAACGAGACGATGATGCATATACCAATATCAAAGGACGCTCGCATCCTCCAGACGGCCGCACGGCGGCCAGAATGCTGCGGAGCTGCGTCCGTACAGATCTTGTAAAACGGTATCTAATTGCTTTGGCGATTGCCGCTGCACTTCCGGATCCCAGCGAATACGCAGCGTTGATCTTGGCACGGGCGCAGGAGGCGCTTTCAAGAGAAAATGCAATCGCGATGTTTGATGTGAATGATCTAGGTTCCTGCGCAGCTGCATATATGGATGCAATGCACCGTCAGTACACAGAGAAAGGCTTTGTGAATCCGGACATGGACATTGCGGCCATGAAAGAGCTTGTGCTGGGCGGCCAGTATACGCCGGATCAGATCAGGGAGGCAATGATGAATCATTCGCCCAATCAAATATTCGGCGGCGCGGATTATTTCGCATATATCCAGAAGCTTGCAGACCAGGAGCTTACAAGAGAAAATGAAAAACTGAGCAGCTATGTTGTGATACCTCGTACCGAGATGCGAGAAGACTTCGAAGCAGAGTACCAATACCAACGGCGTAAGATGGAAGGGCGCATCCGGCTCCCGTATAACATCACGATGGACACTAAGATTGTAAAGGCGCTCCTGAATGACGGCGTAGAATCGAGGAATCTATCGCCAATGCTTTCGCGGTATAGGCCAAAGAACTGGGATCGGGATCATCCGAATACCCCTTATGGTTCCTACGTCGTTCAGAAGGCCGAAAAGGAAGAACGGGAGAAGAGGGCAGCACAAGAGCAGAGCATTGTGCGGCAACGGACAACAAATAAAACGGGTGATACCTCTGCTTGAATCGGGGGTGCAGGGGGCAACGCCCCATGAGGAGGCGGGCGGGGAGGCGGTAGCAGTATGCGCTGTCCGGAACGTGTGACGGATGACGCATTCTGCGAAAGCCCATGATCCTTGGGAACAGTGAATGAGCAGAAGGTTATGTTTTTCTTGAGAGCGGAGCAGCGCGGAATGAGAGTGCAGCGAATGTAGCAACGTGGAGCGAAAAGAAAATGATAACCCTGAGAAATTACTGTTCCTTTCTTTTTATTTATTTGTGTAACTAAATATAGTTGCACTTACGAAAGCAGAATGCTATAATGACCTTGAGAAATGTTTCTCACTGTGAAATCATAGGATTTTGCAGCCGTGCTTTTGGGCTACTATGAGAGCGGTATAACGCGCACATAGGAGGCAATAGCATGGAAGAGAAAGAACAGCTACAGCTCGAAATAAGAGACCATCTCACTAAGGTCAGCAATAGTACCCAAGAATATAGGGCTTTTCTTGATACCATCGCCAAATTCCATAAGTATTCCATCATGGAGCAGATCAATCTGCATTACCGTGCCTCAGCTGAGGCAAGCGCCGTTGCTCCGGATCATGTTTGGCGAAACTCTTTCCGAACAACATTGCGTGATGGTTCTGCCGCGATCCCGCTCCTGGTATCGGAGCCCGATGATCAGTACACCGTTCGATATGTCTATGACGTTCGGGATACGGTTGCTTTTCAAAACGGGGATGCAGCGGTACAAGGGATTCCATGGCAGTTTACCCCTGCACATGAAGCACTTGTGAAGCGCACGCTTGGGAGCGCCTCCGGATCGCTGGATGAGGCAATCCGAGCGAAGGTCGCAGAGCTTGTCGCGGCGCAGAACTCGGAGCATGCTGGTTTTTTAACGGCGAGCGTAGAATATGTTGTGCGGTCGCGGCTGGGGCTTTCCAATCAAAACACCTTTCCGGCGGGGCTTTCTATTCCGCAAGATGTCCATATTGCGGTGGTTCTGGGAGAGGTCAATCAGGTTTCGCGTACGGTTCTGGATTCGCTCGGCAGTGCAATTACTGCGGCGAACAGAGCAAATGCTGCAAAGCAGAAGGAGGCAGATTCAAATGACCGAAGAAGTGATCCTGAAATCTCTCTATGGGATTTGGGGCGACATGAGGCGGGATTATTTGCACAGAACCCAGCCGGAGGAGTGGAAGCGGATGCTGGACGCAGGGACGCTGGATCAGTATCTGAGAGACTACGAGGACATGATGTTCGAACAGTCGGAGGAGCTGACAGCAGCGATCTGCAAGCGGGACGGCGTGACGGAAGACCTCAAGAAGCGCGACGTGATGCAGTGGATTCAGAGCTACAACAGCGTTCTCGCCGAGGTGCGGGAACGCCTGGCGGCGGAGATCATGCCGGAGCCCCAGGAAGCGTTCGTGTAGACGAATTTTCCATCCGCATTCCCGACGTTTTGCAGGAGGAATCTGCAAACAAATTCTTCGAAGATGTTCAGACAGCACGAAATGAAGGTCATATTACGGGCGTACAATCCCGTGAAATATACCTTTCTTTCGTGCGTGCACTCATGTCTGCAGAGACGCTTTCATCGGAGGTGCAGAACGCTCTGATCGGGCGAGCCTACTATGAGCTGGCTGCGACATATGCCACTCCCGCAGCACAGGAGCTTCATCCAGCGGAGAAATCAGAGACTGCTGTGAATGCCCTGGAGGAATCTGCTCCGGGGATTGATTCGGTTGAAGCAGAAAAACCTGCTTTATCCATGAATTCCTCAATCAAGGAGTGGTATTTGGAAAAATATCCCGATGATTCGAGCGGGAATTATCTGGAGGATATTACGTTCCAGGAGCTTGCGGACGCGCTTCCCATGGGCAGCGCCCTCTATGAGTATGCCGGCATTGATTCCAGCGATATGCGGGAAAATTTATTCGTGCAGCTTACAGAGCTGTCCGGGCGCTCCTACGATGATATTTTGAGTTCATGGATAAATACTGCGGCTCCTGAGCCTGTATTGGATCGTGCGGAGACGTTGACAGACGAGCATGAGGATACAGCGGCAGAAGCGGATGCAGAACCTGCAGCGGCTCCTGTTGAAGCGGATGAGGCGGCCACAGATTCCGAAACCGTGCGGCCGGTTTACGAAGCTGAGATAATCGACCCGCCGATTGATCTGCCGGCAGCGGAAGATCATGCCGAGACGGACGCGCCTCCCGTCATAGACGCAGAATTTACGGAGGTGGATCTTTCTACACTGGATCTTTCTGCCGATATGTCCACGACAGCAGGGAAGCGCGCTGTATTTCGGCGAAATCTCGCAGCCGTGCAGATCGCCAATCATCTGGATCGCACGGGAAACCTCCCCAATGAAGGGGAGTTGGAAGTTCTGCGCGCCTATTCGGGATTCGGCGGCCTCTCTGAGGCGTTTGACGCACGCAATACGGCTTGGCACAGCGAACACCAACAGGCGAAAGAAATCATGACGGAGCCTGAGTATATGTCCGCGCGTGCCTCCACCTTGGATGCGTTTTATACGCCGCCGGAGATTGTCCAGGCAATTTACAGCGGCCTTGAAAAAGCTGGATTTCAGCAGGGAACCATACTTGATCCATCGACTGGTACAGGCCGCTTTCTGCACCATATGCCGAGCAGCATGAAAGAGCAGAGCCGCAGGGTCGGCGTCGAGCTCGATATGCTCACGGCAAAGGTTGCACAATATGCAGCCGATGGCGCAACTATACTGAATAAGGGGTTCGAGCGCACACGTTTCCCGCAGAACTCCTTTGATCTAGCGATTTCCAATGTTCCGTTCGGAAACTATATCATCACGGATTCCAACTATGACAGGAATTATTTTGTTCACGACTATTTCTTGAAGAAGATGATGGATCAAGTCCGGCCGGGCGGTCTTGTCGTTGCGATCACAAGTCACGGCACAATGGACAAGAAGGATGATTCGCTCCGGAGAGAGCTTGCTCAAAAGGGCGAACTGATTCGTGCCGTCCGGCTGCCGAACCAGCTGTTTGAAGCTGCGGGAACGAATGTCCTTTCCGATCTCCTGATTTTCCGGAAACGGGAAAAGGAGCTTGCACCGGATGCGGAGCTGCCCGCATGGGTGAATGCTGATTGGCAGGAAGTAGTTCACTTTGACGGCAGCAAGCGCATCGAAGATGGCTATCATCTGAATCGCTACTTCATAGAGCATCCGTCCGACATACTCGGAACGCTCTCCATGCGCAATATGGCGTTTGGGATAGAGCCTTACGTTGAAGGACACAGCGGCAAAGCCCTGGCAGATGAGCTGAGTGCGGTTCTTGCATCCATTCCGGCCAATTCATATCAGCCGCTCCCAGATGCGCTCCCCGTTCCGCAGGAAGTCGAGGCGCCGTCACACAATCAGCTTTTTGGTCTCTATGAGCAGAATGGATCCCTCGTATATTACACGTCGCAGGGGACAATCGAGACGGTGGCCTTTGACAAAAAGACGGAACAAAAGATCCTTTTGGCCATACGGATTCGTGACCAGATCCGCGCAATGTATGATGCCGAGCTGCGCGATTGCAGCGATACAGAATTGACACAATATCAAGCGACGCTGAATGAGCTCTATGACGAATATATGAAAAAATACGGTCGTATTTATGAGGATAACAAGCTTCGACAAAACTTTTCGAAGGACGCATCCTATCCATTGCTGCTCTCTCTGGAAATTGTTGAGAACGGAGAATATGTCGGGAAATCCGATATATTCTCCAAGCGCACCATCCACGCTTATACCCCGCCGGATCATGCAGATACGCCGGGCGAGGCATTGATGATCTCCATGCAGGAAAAGGGGCGTGTCGATATTCCTTACATGGCCAAACTCACAGGATTGTCTGCCGAAGAGGTCGTTGAGGATCTGGAGTACACCAGCATCTTTGAAGACATGGAGACGAATTCGTACCTTCCGGCAGACGAATATCTGTCCGGTGATGTTCGTGCACGCATGGAGAACTTGGAGCGACAGATTCAAAAATGGCAGCAAGAAATGCAGGGGATTGCAGAAGAGCAGGTCTTTCCTGTTCCGAAACTGTTTCAGCGGCAGAGGTCATGCAGCAATATATCCACTGAAAAACTGACCGTATGGAACGGCATTAGATTACTTTCGAATGAACAGAAGAAAGATCTGTTTTTGGAAGAAAACAGAGGGGCATTTTATTATGCCATGGATCATTCTTCTGATGAGCTGCAAATAAGGTATTTCGACTTTCTGGAGAAGTCTGCGCCCGAAATGACTGCTGCCCTGCACGATCCGCTGTTTTATCTGGAGTGTTTGCGCAACAATGTCATGTTCAATTTTGAGATCAACGAAGCACACCGTATCTTCTCGGATACCATCACGGCATTGGGGATTGACGCGTGGCAGGTCACAAATGGAACAGTTGACACCAAGACGATGGGCTTTCTCTTCAAGACGTTTTCGGATTATGAGAGCGGGGCGCATCCAGAGGTGCTGGAGCCGGAAAGATTGGCGTCTGCCCTGCAGGAGCACTTGCAGACGTATGACGAGAAAATTGATGCGGTGAAAAACGGAGTCGGCAATCCGCTCGTTTCCTATCTGCACAGTGAGATTCATCGCGCGAATAAAAATCTTGCAGCTTTGGAGAAGGTGAAACCGAAGGATCTGACTGCCGATGAGATCAAAATCAACCTGGGAGCAACATGGATCCCGACGGAGGATATTGAACAATTTATCAAGGACGTGCTGGAATATCGCGGAACAAATAGACTCGTCCAGTATGCAGCCTCCACAGGAGAGTGGAAGGTAGAGAGCAAGATGGATACTCATCGGTCGAATAAAGTCAAGATGTATTCGACCTTTGGGACGAAAGATGCAAACGCATTGGCCATTCTCGAGGCTGCGCTCAATCATCGGCAGATTCGCATCCGAAACGATAAAGGCGTGGTGAATGAGGAGGCTTCGCTTCTGGTTGCGCAGAAAATGGATAATCTGCGTGATGAGTTCTTGAAATGGGTGTACCGGGATGAAGAGCGCAAAAATCGTCTGGTGAGTTACTACAACAGACATTTCAACAACATTGTGCCGCGTGAGTTTGATGGATCCCGCCTCAGCTTTCCGGGGATGAATCCGGAAATTCAGCTGAAGAAGCATCAAAAGGACGCTGTTGCGCATACGCTATATGGTGGCAATACCCTTCTTGCTCATGTTGTCGGCGCCGGCAAGACCTTTGAAATGCAGGCGTCGGCGATGGAATCAAAGCGGATCGGACTCTGCAAAAAGTCACTCATGATTATGCCGGGGCATCTGACGGAACAGTTCGGGGCAGAGTTTCTGCGGCTTTATCCGAACGCGAAGATCCTCGTTGCAACGCCCAAGGATTTCCAGAAGGACAAGCGGGCAGAGTTCTGTGCAAAGATCACGGGACAGGACTGGGATGCCGTTATCATGAGCTACGAACAGTTCGGGAAGATCCCGCTGTCGCTCGAACGGCAGGAGCAATTCCTAAAGCGCGAGATACAGGAGCTGACAGACTCTCTCGAGGCTATGAGAATAGCGAAGGAGGGCAGAGGCTTCTCCGTCAAACAGATGGAGAAGCAGATCAAGAAGCTGACCAAACAGTACGAGGCGATTATGGAGGCGTATCAAAGCCGTCAAGATGCGACCATTACGTTTGAACAGCTGGGAATTGATCGCCTGTACGTTGATGAAGCGCATTTTTACAAGAATTTGTCCTTTACGACGAAAATTCAGGGGCTCAACTCTGCGGGTGCAGAAAAATCCACGGATCTGCTGGCAAAGATTCAATATTTGAATGAGGTCACAAATGAGCGCGGCGTTGTCTTCGCGACGGGGACACCGCTTTCAAACTCCATGGCCGAACTTTATACGATGCAGCGCTATCTGCGCCCCAGCCGCCTGGAGAAGCAGGGACTGTACCACTTCGATGCGTGGGCGAGCGCGTTCGGACAGGAAACGACAACGATGGAAATCGACCCGGCCGGCAAAGGATTCCGTGCCAAGACGCGATTTGCAAGATTCAACAACATCCCGGAACTCATGAGCATGTTCAAGGAGTTTGCGGATGTGAAAACCGCAGACAGCTTGAAACTGCCTGTCCCGGAGTATGAAATTGAGATCGTAAAGGCAGAGACATCGCAGCTGCAGAAGGATCTTGTTGATCGGCTGGCCGAGCGCGCCAAACTCATTCGGCAGCGCAATCCGATTCAGCTGCGTGCGGATGCAGATAAGTCCACCGGTAAAGGCATGGATAATATGCTTGTTGTCGTGAAGGAGGGACAATCTGCCGCGCTGGATCCCCGCATCATTGATCCAAGCTACCCGGATAATCCTGACGGCAAGGTCAACCTTTGCGTCAATAACGTGTATAAGATTTACGAAGAGACCTCGGACAAGCAGTCCACGCAGGTGATTTTCTGCGATCAGTCCACGCCGAACCCGAAAGCTGCGTTCACTGTCTATGCCGATATTCGGGAAAAACTCATGGAGAAAGGCATACCGAAAGAGCAGATTGCCTTTATTCATGACTATGACACACCGGAGAAGAAAGAGACGTTGTTCACGCGTGTCCGCAAAGGAGAGGTTCGCGTCCTTTTGGGATCTTCGGATAAACTGGGCGTCGGAACAAACATCCAGGATAAGCTCATTGCCTCGCATGACCTGGACTGCCCATGGAAGCCCAGCCAGATCGAGCAGCGCTTCGGCCGTATCGTCAGGCGCGGGAACGAGAATGAGAAGGTCAAGGTCTTCCGTTATGTGACGGATGCGACCTTTGATTCGTATATGTGGCAGACGAACGAGACGAAGCAGCGCTTCATCTCGCAGGTCATGACGAATCGGACGCCTGCACGCGAAGCGGAGGATGTGGACGAATTTACGATGACCTACGCGCAGCTGAAAGCGGCCTGTACGGGGAATCCGCTTTACAAGGAGCAGTTTGAGCTTCGGAATACACTGCAAAAGCTCGGTGCGGAGCGTGCGCAATATATGGAGGATCAGTCCAAGCTTAATCATCGGCTGAATGTCGGGCTTCCGTCGTTTATCAAGAGTGCTGAGGACTATCTGAAGAATGTGCAAAAGGATATTGAAACGATTGAGCAGCATCAAGATGACAAGACCTTCGTTTTGCAAGGCGTTGCCTACAATACGCCGAAGGAAATCGGGGAAGTGTTGGCCGATTGCGCGCGTGCAATCTATGACGGCAAACTCAAGGAGACACCGCGCGGGACGTATTGCGGCATGAAAATTTCTGTCGTGCAGAACGAAAATCATCACATCGAGGTCGTATTCTCAGGTATGACTACAAATACCTTCCGCATCGGCGCCACGACACCGGAGGAAAACGCAGCACGCCTGGAAAATGCACCGCGTACCGTCTTTGGCCGGCTTCCCCTGGCAGAAGCGGAGGTGGAGCGGCTGCGGCAGGAAGTCAAAGACTGTGAAGAGGGACTCGGGAAGCCCTTCCCGAAGGAAGCCGAGTTCCAGGAGAAGACCTTGCGGTACAACGAGGTGAATCTGCTGATTGAGGAACAGAACAAACAAGAAGATCAGCTCGTGACCAAAGACCTCGAAGAAAAGCAAACCGAAGCAGCGTCTCGATGAGAGGAGGGATAATCATGCTGTCATGGGTTCTTTGCGTTGTATTTGGCATAGGGATCGGGCTCTTTATTGCGGCTCTCGCCAAAAAAGACAAGGGAAAAGACTATACCATGATCTTCACAGAGGAGGATCCGCGCCTAGAAAGACGGCTGGATCGGTTTTATGATGGTGTCAAAAACCGTTTTTCCCGCAAATAATGTGGTATAATGTCCTGAGAAGATGATGCTATGAGGTATACGGTATGGATAAACACAGGGAGATTCTTTCTGCATGGCAGAATCTGGACATCAAAAACGCTGCCGAACTCGAGGCAGCGCTCAATGGCTATATCATTCAATTTGCCTATCACTCTGGGAAGATTGAAAATCCGAATATCACATACAATGATACGCGTGAAATCTTTGACCGCGATGGGGTCACGAATTTCACGGGAGATGTTCGGACAATCTTTGAGATACGCAACGCCAAAGACGCCAGCAATCTTCTTTTTGAGGCATTTGACCGCAAAGATCCGCTGACGCCTGAGTTTATCCTGCAGCTCCATTATGAGCTGACGAAGAATACCTATGACACGCGGCGGTGGCAGGTCGGCGAACGGCCGGGGACATTCAAAAAACATGATTATGTCACTGGACGCTATGAGGTCGGCAGCGCCCCCGAGGACGTGCAGACGGAGCTTGAGGATTTACTCGAGGAGATCCGTCAGGATGTTATTCGTACGAACGAGCATATCTTTACGGCCGCCGCATACTTCCATGCGAAGTTCGAGAATATTCATCCCTTCTCTGACGGCAACGGCCGCACCGGGCGATTGACGATGAACTATTTCCTGCTGCAGCACAATCATCCTCCGATCGTGATTCACGAGGAGGATAAAAACCTCTACTATCAGTCCTTGGAGGCCTTTGATACAAAGGGGGAGCTGGAGCCGCTCAAACTCTTTTTGAAGGCCGAGCTTGTCAAGACATGGGATCATCCGCGTTTTTTGCGTCATACTCGTGAAAAACATTTGTAGAGCCGTGAGGAGGAAATTATGGCGACGACGGCTTATTCAGACCTCTATATCCTGGATGCACAAGAGAATCTTGGCAACATGTTTGACTATGCTGTCAATACCTGCCATATCCCGATTGGCCAGGCTGCTGCATATTTTATGGACTCCGGCGTCGCCGAGCAGTATGGCAAGGGAAATCCACGCTACGTCGCAGGAAGAACCGGCTGCGAGCTTCTGTGGGACTGCCTCTGGGAGCTCAACATCGAGAAGCCGCCGCAGCCTCCGGCGCTCTATGCGGAAAAATCTCCTGAGTATTGGGCGGGATGGGCGCTCACATACTATCAATGGCTGCGGAACATCCCCTTTGAGACCATTCTCGAAGCTGTGCCTATGGAGAAGATTGTCCGCAGTTATTATCCGCTGCATGAGGCGGACATTCGGAAATTCGTCGAGGTTATGGACGAATGGATGGCTGAAAAAGCTCACCATGCGCCGCGTGCTCAGCGGCCACGGACACCGAAAAATACGGAATATGCACGCTGAACGACAGAACCTGCCTGAAAAGGGCAGGTTCTTTTTTGTCAAAAGAGCGGAATTTTCTCGCCTTGCACGCATATATACTGTGAGAGGAAAAGCGTGGAGAGGGAAGGAGACTGTATGCAATATATCAAGCTTCTGTTCGTGTGCGTGGCTGCATTGACCTTTTGGCTGCCGATGAGAGGCGAGGCGGCTGATCTATACAGCGTGATCTATTCCGATGCCAGCTACTACAACGGAAACCCAGTGGAATGTGACTGGATCGCCAAAGCTGTACTTTATGCCTCTGCAAGCTACAACGTCGATCCGCTCCTGATTACAGCAGTCATGGAGACAGAATCCCATTTCTATATGGGTGCTGGCAGCTCGGCCGGCGCGATCGGCCTCATGCAGCTTATGCCAGGCACGGCAGCGAGCATCGGCGTGAATCCCTACGATCCCCTGGGCAACGTCATTGGCGGGACGATCTATTTGCGCACACAACTGGACAACTTTGGCGGCTGGGGCGAATACGGCGTGACCACGGCCGTTGCTGCCTATAATGCGGGATCGGAGGCTGTCTATCGCTACGGAGGTATTCCTCCCTACGCAGAGACGCGGGATTACGTTGTCAAAGTCCATCGGGCATACATGAATTTATATAATATGTGTCAATACTAGGAAGAGGGGGAGGATGTCATGGATCTCATACAGACGGCAGGATTCACGTTGTTTTGTTTTATTCTCTGGAGTTTGCTCTATACGTACTGCGCTCCGTCTCCAGGAAGACTGCGGCTCTTTGCAAAGCTTTTTCTTGTGAGCAATGCGCTGCTCCTGTTCATTTCGATGAACTTGTATTTTTCGGCAAAGAATGCCATCCAGGTCAAGCAGCTCATCGAGAAATACAGCGTTGCATCTACGGTGGATCTCCTGAAGCTCATGCACGAAGAGGGGCATACAGTAGAGATGCAGGAGAATCGACTGTTCATTGACCAGGGCACGGATCATGAACGCATTTTCGTTCTGATGCGCGAGCCGTTCTTCTACATCATCGACCAGGGGAAGATGATCCAGATGACCAAAGAACTGCCAAATTAAGATGAAATTGAAAAAACATCGGAATTCAGAGCCTATTTTTTTCGGTAGGATATACATTAGGGGAGACTAGACTAAAGAAGGAGTGTGTTTGACCTATGAAATCCCAAAAAGCTGCGGTGGCTGTCGGCGTTGCATTCGGCATTGCTGCCTCTTTTCTCGCCATGATTCCATCCAGTCACCGATCCGAAGCTGCGATCGCCGTCATCGACCAGAAGAACATCGAGGAAGCGATCAAGACGGCTATTCAGACGGCGAAGATCCTGACGACACAGGAGAAGGAGCTTGCGTTGATGATCCTCAACGCCAAAAAAATCGGTCCCGCAGAGATTCAAAAAATCGTCGATAGCCAGCTCGGGCAGCAGAAACAGATGCTGGATGAGAAAATGGGGCAGAACGGCGTCCTTGGACATATATGGAGCAGCGCAACGAAGAACCCCAACGCAGATCCGCTGGATGCCGCATGGCGTGACCGTATCGGCGATCTGCAGTCCATCATCAACGGCAATACCACGGTGTATGACGGTATTATGAATGAGCGCCGGCGTCAGGAGACCCTCAGCGACACATTCAAGGATGCGGCGAAGTCTGCGCAGAATACGCAGCAGAGCAATATGGAAATCGCCAAGGCCACGCAGACGGCGCTGGAGAACTCCAACAAGGCGGAGGGAACAATGCAGGTCATGCAGGCGGGCAATGCGATCAACGCAAATAGCGTGATGGCGCTGCTGCAGATGACCAAGATGTATAGCAATGCCGTTGCTGCCGAAGCAGCACACTATCAGGCGGAGAACATTCGCCGGGCAACAGTGGAGGCCAATCAGCAGAAATCCTCTGCGCGGAATATTGCTGCCGGACAGGCTGCTCTTGACAGCATCAAGTCTAAAAAATGACGGGAGCGTGAATGATGAATCAAAGGATTGGAGCATTATATTCCTATCTGCCGATCGGTGCCGCGCTCATGCTCGCCATTTTCCTGTTTGCTGATAGTTCTACGGCATATGCAGCGTTCAGCTCAGATATAGGGCTGAAAGCGGGAGACGGTTCCTTTCAGAACAATCTCACGACCATCACCAACGGAATGTTTGTGGTCGCGCGGATTATTTCAACCATCATGATCGCCCTCGCAGGTCTCATGATCGTCTTCAATGTCGAATCTGCGAATAAGACAACGTGGAATATTATCCTCGGCATCGGCCTTGCGCTGAACTTCGGCACCGTCCTCATGGCCGCATACGGCGGATACGTTGGCGCCGGCGGCGATCAGGCGGCATTCGAGTATAAAATGCACGTCGATGCGGACAAAAACAGTAAATGGTATGATTTCCTGCAGCCCTTCACTAGGACATATATTGATTATACGAAATCCGGGGCTGTCGCTATCATCCCGATTGCGGGCAAGCTGCTCATCGTCCTGACTGCGATCTCAGCATCCATCAAAATCTCGCTGGATCTCATCAGCGGCGACAAGATGAAATTCCTTGTTCAGACGCTCTTCGAGACGGGGCTCTACCTCTTCCTTATCCTGAACTGGTACGGTCACGGAATCGACATCATGGGCAGTCTGTGCAACGGGTTTGAATCCCTCGGTTATCATGCTGGGGGATATACTTCGACCGATGGCGTGCGCGGCAACTCTCTCATCGAAAACGCCGTGGCGATGTTCTCGCTCGGTTATGGCGCAGCAGAAAAGGCTTTTTCCATCTGGTCACCGATTTCTTCCCTTGTGACCATACTCTGTTTGGTTGTCATGTTCATCCTGCTCCTTCTTGCAGGTCTTGAGCTTCTCATGGCGAAGATCGAGTTTTTTACGATGGCCATGATTACTATTCCGCTGATCCCCTTTGTTGCGCTTCCACAGACAAAATTTCTCTTTGAACGGGCGCTGGGCGCGATGTTTAATCTGGCCGTCAAAGTATCGGTCATTTCATTCCTGGCGGCCATGACCAGCAAGATCCTCACAGATTACTGTGAGGAGTTTGCCAAGATCGCCACGGATGAAAGCTCCGGGGGCATCATCGGCAATATGCCGGTGTTGATCCAGATGGTGGTGGTGAGCTTCCTGCTCTTCCTTCTCATCAAAAAGATTCCGGAACTCGTGCAGGGGCTTCTCAGCGGCTCGCCCTCGCTCTCCAGTGCAAGCATGACGCAGACCGCGAAGAATGTGACATCGACCGCAGTGGCAACTGGCGCAGCTGCTGCATCTGGAGGTGCGAGCGTTGCCGCAAATATGGCGAAAGCGGCTTCGACAGGTTATAACATGGGCGGCGGCGGAATGGCTGGTGTTGCCCTCGGTGGTCTCGGTGCTGCAGGAAAAGCGGCGGGTATGATGGCAAGAGCGGCGGGAAGAGGAGTATCCAACTATTCAACTCCAGGAAAGGCGGTTGATGCAGGGAAAAGAGCAGCACAAAAACTGTTTGGCGATTAATAGAACAAGGCTTCTCGCTCCATAATGGGGCGGGAAGCCTTGTTTTATCTGGTGAACGGTTCTCTTTTTGCCAAGGAGGCGATAAGAGCGTCATGTTCTTTTTTTAATTCATCGTAGCGTTCCTTGAGTTCCGCATAACGCCCCTCGAGCTCATGTATTTGTGAGACGTTTGCTTGATTCAAGTAGATTTCTTCAAGCATTGTGGTCAAATAGGGCGCTGCAGCCTTTACTGCACGATCTAAATCAAAGATGCCTGTATCATCACCTGCTCCGAGAATTCGTTCTGTACCAAAATCACGTACATTATAATCTGTTTTAATAAATTCCTGAATCGCTTCGAGCCGGGCTGATCTTCGCTCGATACGTTTTGTTTCATTTCGTTCTTTCCGTGCATCGTTTAGTTGTTTTAAGCCGGATAAGATCCCCATAACAATCACTCTCCTTATCGTGTTAGGACAGTCCTCTACTGATCTCTGACCTTCTCGAGCATATGAATACGCTCATGTATGCTCTGTGCTATCTCCTCCGAGCGACCGCCCTGCAGGTTTTTGTTTCCGTCCAGAATCTCTTTTGCTCGTGTAGAAACAGCTTTCAGTGCCGAAAAGTCAATACCGGAGAAGTCTCGGACGAGTTTGATCTGCGTTCTGTGCTTATTCCGAAAAGTCTTTGCCTTATCGAAACGCTTCGGGATATGCGCCATGTCATACCAGAGGCTGTTGCCATTATCGAAGATCGGCGCAGGACACTCAATCTCCAAGGTGCTGACATTGCGAATGAATCCGAAGTTGCCCCAATGCCGATCTACATTCATGATGAGGAAGTCAAGGCAGAGCATTTGCTGAACGAACTTCTCACCGTCATGAATCCGATAATGTTCCATCGCGCGTCTGAGCCGTTCCTCTTTTGGTGTACCTTCCTCGAAACACAAGGACTTGCAAAGGTAGTAAGCAGATACATACTCATGATTCTCGTCGATGAAGTTCCTGCATCTGCTGTAATACCTGTGATCGTCCTCCGCAAGCGTATATTCCACATAGGGAACAGACATACAGGCGAGGACAAGTGATCCGATGACCTCGTTGAACGGTTCTTGAACAAACGGCGGTGTTCCGGTCTTCATCAGATATCGAACACCATCCTCAATGATCCATTTTTTCTGGATGAGACCATCAGACGTGTTGTCCGGCGAGTTCATATCCAGATCGCCGTTGAAACGATTGTCGATGAGGAATTCGCCCATGTCCGTAGAGAAGGCATTCGTAAAGAAATTGATGTCCTTCCATGCAATGTCTGCATGGAGCGGTTTGATCCAATACTGATCGGAGAGGCTGAGACCGAAGGATTTATTGATGATCTCTGCCATCGCCGACACATGCAGCTCCTGCAGCCGCTCGCGCAGCTGACGCCTGGAGGCGGGAATGCTGCGGCCGTTCCACCACTGCGTAAAATTCTCGCCGAGCGTTGTCTCATCGTCGCTGTATACGGAGATCGGCATGGGTTCTGCGTTGTGGATTTTCAAAATCTCTTTGACGTAGCTGGTCTTGATGTCGATGTCAAGCGACATGAGGGGCGTGTTTTTGTTCATCAGTGTAATCTTCACGACAACACGTCCTTTTCCGGAGCATAGAGAGGCTCGTAGGAAGCGAGGATCGTCTCGACCAGGCGGTTGAGGTTTACGCCGTTTTGCACTGCATGGATGGCAAGTCTGCGATGCAGTGCAGGGGTAATGCGAACATTGAAGCTGCCCTTGTAGGGGATTTCCGGAGAAACGCCGTCTTTCCTGCATCGGTCAAGGTAAATATCGACCGCTTGATGAAAATGATTGACCAGCTCATCGGCTCTGACTGCCTGATAGTCGATTTTCTCCTGTATGCCGAGAACCCTGCCATAGAGGAAGCCCTCTGCCTCGGAGATCTCCACAGATCCGATGTATTCCTTGTACCGTAGAATATTCTTCATCGCCCACCTCCATCCTTTTTTATTTTACAGGATTTTTTGCAATTAAGCAACTATATTTAGTTGCCCTTTCTGAGTGACAAATGATAGGAATTTTAAGCAGATATTTCGCGGTAGGATAGGAGTATATAATTACGAGAGGATTGCGGGCATGAGATCAAAATACCTTTTCCTGTTATTAATTGTGCTGTTTTTACAAGGATATGCGTCGCTGGTATGTGCTTCTAGTCTTGTGATGATGGATGCGCCGCTGCACGGACATGAAATCATCGTGTCAAGTCCTTTCAACCCACGCCGTACGCACCCTATTACTGGTAGAGTACAACCGCATAACGGTATAGACATCGGTACTGAAGTACATGAACCCATTTATGCTGTTGCGGACGGAACGGTCATTCTTGCAAAAAATGACTCTTCTTTTGATGGATTTGTGGTTATCGAACATACCGCGCCAGATGGAAGTAAGTTTGAAACATGGTATGGTGATTTAGATCCGAATGACGGCTTTCTTCCAGCCCGTGCAATTATGCAGAGTGTAGAAAATCACGTACGACGTGGGCAGTTGATTGGTTATTCTGGACCGGACGAAACAGCTGTATCACGCGGATCCCATTTGCATTTTGAGGTGCGCATCAACGATTCTCCTATTAGTCCTGCGCTTTATCACCCCTATGCTCCGTGGCTCCCTGCAAATGCGACGGTAGAAGGACTTGATATGAGCCGAAAGAGTAAGGGCATGGTCTGGGATGCGGCCTTTGCCTTTATGGATCCGGTTAAAAAAGCGATTGATACAGTCGCTTTGGCCTGTACGAAAGCAGTTGACCTTCTCAAAGGGATCATCAAATACACGATCGCAATCCTGATGACAATAGACCTTGCCATGACGTATCTTTTGATTGCGGTAGACCGCGAAAAGGGGCAAGATCCAAATTTCAGCATTTTCAAGCTGCTGACGCTGAAGATATTGGTGTATGTGATGCTTTTCTACGTCATTACGGCTTGGGGCGGCTTCATTATCAACGGAACGAGAGATCTGTTTGTCAGCTTCGGAGCATCAACCAGCGGTCTGGATATAGCGCAGACAAAACAGATGCTTGTTGATCCAACGTCACTTGTTACAAAGGGCGCGCAGATCATCGAGCCGATATTCACCGTGCTGAATGAGACCGATGCAGGAGGACTGGACTGGCTGGCCAAGATTGCCTCCGGTGCTGTTGCAGTCATTTTCCTAATCATCATTTTTGGATCGTTCGTGCTCTTTGCACTTGAGATTATCATGGCATATCTCGAGTTCTACCTCATTGCCGTGTTCAGTTTTGCCAACTTTATGTTTGCCGGTGTTAAATGGTCGCGGCGCTATGCAGAAAATGGAATGAACGGGATTTTCAACGCATCCATAAAGCTCTTTTTCTTCTGTTTCTTTGCGGCCATGCTGCAGTCCGTTATGACAACAATGGTGGTAGATGATCTGATCCGCGTAAAGACGATGCCGATTCAGGAGGCTGTCGGCAATCCCAACGGCAACTTCGGCGGCCGAGAGGGCATTGATATGGTTGTCGAGGCAATTCGCCGCGTAGAGACCGGCGGGCAGGAGCATCCATTTCAGACACCCTCGCAGGATGGATGGGGATACGGCGCATATCAGATCAGTTATGAATACTGGGATGTATGGTGTCAACGCGCCGGCTTCGAGCCGCCGCCTATGCCCTGGGGCGACGATTCAGAGGCGTGGGCAAGTCCCGGTTATCAGTCTAAACCGTACAGCGGATCATGGGAAGACAAATTCCCTCCAGCGACTACTCCTTGGCCTGAGAATGTCCAGACAGCCGTTGCGAAGCATCATTTGCTCGAACTGTTTGACGCAAACGGGAGCTGGGAAAAGGCTGCCGGAGCATGGAACGGCGACCGCAGCGGGGGATATTGGAAAAAAGTCGTTACAGCCTCGGATTCTATCCAGAAGACGCAGCACACCCTGCAGATCGTTATACTGCTGAAACTGGCCATGATCTGCATCCTGTTCGTATACATGGGAGATAAGCTGTCGCAGCTGATTATCAAGCAATTTTGCACAAGCAATGGCTTCAAGTTCTTGCCGGGTACATGAGAGGAGAGGATTCTATTGATGCACTTTTCGAAACGCGCCAGAAAGGCTGCTGCAGCCTTATGTATCGCGTCTCTGGGATTTTCCAGCATCTCGCTCAAAACGGCCTACGCATGGTCGATTCCTGGGGTCACAGAACCATTCGACCCGCCGAATTATTACAGCCCCACAAGTATTTCGTGGCCTGACAGCGCCCCGTCGCCCTATGCGTTGCGCGATCTTGCGGCGCAGGGGGGCATGGTATATGACTATACGCGCCATATCAAGAGCATTCTGTACGGTACAAAGTTTGTTGCGTGGCTGGAAAAGCTGCTGGCAAAGCTCGGGATAGAAGAGACGCACGCCAAACACTTGCCGGATGAGAAGAAGCAGCAGGGAATGGATGAACTAAAAGAGTTGCAAACTTCCATACAACGGCATCATGCAAAAATTGACTTGGATCCTCCAGCCTTCGATCGGCAATATGATGATGGGATTCCCGGCAAGGATTTGAACTACAAGGAGGTCAGTCAATTCTTGTCGGACACCTTTGCAACAGCAACACAACATACAGTCGATCGCTATCAGAATATGGACAACATCATGAAAGCGCTGCAGACTGCAATGCAAAACTCCAATCAGGCTGTGGGAGAAACGCAAGCGTTACAATCCGCTGCCGTCATTGAGGCAATCAAGCAAGCTGCCATTGAGGATCTGAGTACCGCGATCAGCGACCAGATACAGATGCGTAATGTTCGGCATATGAGAGAGGCTGCAGATGTCCAGCAACAGGCAGAGCAGCAACTGAACGGGTCGTATCATATCTTTAATCCGGGCGATCCCAATGATCTTGTTATGCTCCAGTCCTATGAGGCAGATACGGGCTATCAGTCCTATAAGTCACAGCCGATGCCTGATTTTTAAGTCAGATTTTGTTAAATCATAGGATTTCAGACAGTGAATATCTCGCTATACTTGGAACAAGGAGGCGATGATATGCCAGATGAGCCCCGCAATATAGTCTCGATTGATCTGAATATGCAGTATGATCTTCAAGAAGACACGCTGCGGATTCATCGTCCATACCTCCACTGTGTTCAAGTAGTGTTGAATAAGGACTCAAATGAAGCCCCATATCCCCAAGCTAGGACAGCCTTTATTGGCGGCTATGTCATGGAATTGGATCTTCGTCCGGAAGGCGAGAAGGCGATTCTCCGGGGAGTAGAGGGCGAAAAAGAAATTTCCGTTCTTCCCAGCAAGGTTGAAGCCAACCGTACGCTTGTTGGCCGTAGCCGTCAAAATTTGCAAATAGGAGAAATTCTCTCAGATTCTTTGGTCGGAAAAGAGGCGCTGCGCGCATTCCTGAGAAGCCCAAAGGAGAAAGATACCATAATAACGCAGTATCTGGAGATGAATCTTCGAGCCATATTGGAGCAGCTCCATCTTATCCCTCCAGAGCCGGATTTTCTGGAGGAAATGAAGATGCTGCAGCAACGAGATGACTTCGAATATGGGAAAGATTATACGAGCCTTTATGACAATAAGGTTCACGCTTTTCGCGAGGAGGTTGAAAAAATGGTAGAAAAACAGAATAAAGAAAAAACTGCCAACGAGGTCAAAGAGGCGAGCAATGCGTTCAGCGCTCTCATGGAGAAAGCGCATGAGGAAGGAAAAGCTGTTTGGCAGATGAGCAGCGAAGAGCGGAGTGGTCTGCGCGCCCCTGTACTTGTCTATAAGGACAAAGAGGGGAATGACAAGACGTTCTCTCCGCCCGTCGCAAATATGCTGCCGGCCGTTCAGCATCAGCTGGAGATCGGCAGCAAAGATCCTCGTTGGATCCCAGCGAAAGAAGCGGCTGCGAATCCGGATATTGCTATTCGTAAGGGCGCAAAAGCAGTTACCTTTATTCTCTTTACGAAGGATAAGCAGCCGTATACCAAGAAGTTTTTTAATATGGCTGATGTGTCTGGCAAAGGTGTTCCTGCGCTCACTCCTGCTCCGGAATTGCGGCGTGACGTATACCTGCACGACATGATCGACTATCTCGCGCGCCGTGCAGAGCGTGGCACATTCAAGGATGGCAACTACTTCATGATGTTCATGGATGCAAAGGAAGCGGCCAACAAGAGCTTCCATGCGAAAAAAGAGGTTTACGACTTCTCGAATCTGGACTACGAGACCTACATGAAGGCTCGCATGGAGGCGCAGCGGCGCCTGGATGTCATTTTGAAGGCAGATGTTCAGGCTCCCGTTCCGGAGAGGGACTACGAGAAGGCGTTTATCCAGCTGCTCGCCAAAGAGATTCGGCAGCCCTCGAATACGACGAATTATGTCATTCGAGCGGCAAGAAAGGCACTGAATGAACTCAAGTGGCAGGAGAATGTTGTCAAGGTGGCGATGAAAGCTTTTGTGCCGCAAGCCGCGTTTGACAATTTAGCTCGGAACGGAAAGCAGCCATCTAGCGTTTTAATGGCTATTACATTGAAAGGGCTCGAACCCCAGAAGAACCAGGAACAGGCTGCCGCTCGATGAGAGGAGTTGATTTTATGGCACCGATGACGGATGAAGAAATCTACGCTGTGATCTGCGGAGATATTGATGATCTTCCGGCAGATGATGATTTGCCGAAGGACTGAGGGCATAAGCAAAAACGAATGAGCCTGCATATAGCGGGCTTTTTCTATCGCTCTATGTGTTTCGCAGGGGGGAGCACATTGGAATACATTGTCACGAATGAAATGCTTGACCTGGATAATGAGAACCCGTATATGCTCATGACTTGCCTTGCGCGGCATAGAGTTGTTGCAAAGATGCACTATGTTGTTCGCCATCACTGGAGCAGCGAAAAGACATATCCTGTCTCTTATATCAGGAAGATTTCTTTCATAGACGATTTTGCAGAACGGGCTGTGCGGTTTATGTTCTTGGAGCTCATGGAAGAGGTGGGCGCAGATTTCGTTTTTGACAAAGAGCATCTTGATGCGCAGGAGAAAGAGATCCTGCGGCTGGTTGGCTATCCGGTGCTTGAAGATGCGGTGGCCGACATCCTATGCGATGCGTTCGATACGCGCAGCACGATCTATCATATGGTGCTCGATATGCGCATGAACGGCGCAGACCACAAGGAGGACGGAAAACAGGCGATGAGCCGACTTGCGGAGCTTGCCCAGGCATTCAACCGTATCGGACATGTGATCTCGTATCGTGTTACCCCAAGTGCTCCACAATCTGCGAGAGCAGCCTATCGGAATGCGCTGCAGATATTTGAAGATCTGCGGCAGCGGGAAATGAGGGTTCGTATTTTCACATTGGACTCTATGAGCAATGCGGCCAGCATCCCGTTTTCCCTTCTGTGGCTTGATCCCATTTATGATGCGCTGGATCAGGCTGAGACAGTGCTTCAAGACAAGTTGGGCATCTCGGAATAAGCTGGAAAACGTACAAAAGACAAGAAAAATTGCATAATTGGACGCGTATACTATGGTATATGCAAAAATTTCAAAGGAGGGTTTCCTATGGTACGTTCTTCCCTCAAGCTTATGGGGATTGAGCTTCAAACAAAGAACGGCTTTGGGAGACGGCATCAATTTCAGACATTTGAAGAGGCGAATCGCTTCTTGCAAAACTGTAATATCCAGCTTGAAAACATGGCATATGAGTATATCTCATATCATGTTGCATGGGAAGAAGGCCATTACTTCGCCGGCTCTCTCCGGCTTCCGTTTGATCGGGAGGAGGATTTGCTGCTGCAAAACCTCATTCGCGACATTCTATACGATCGCCTATACCTGGTCTTTCCGTCCAGATCTCTCCACTGGCTGACCGAGTATATCCTCCGCACTCCAACGAAGCAGCAGGAATATGATGTACTCCTTTCTCGCGGGGAAGGCTTTGATCACGAGCAGTATAAATTGCTCTGCGCCTCCGCAGAGCAATATGTGCAGGGGCTGTATAAAACCTATCCAGGGTTGCAGCGCATAAATAAAAAGGCGCGGCGGTTCTTTGCTTTTTGCCGCAGCATCGAATATCGCTCGATGAACTTCAAGAACTATCTTCTGCAGCTGGGCAAGAAATATGTTCGTATGTCTCTTTCCGCGTGTCTCATCGGAGATCGAAGGCAGGAAAAGGCTTATCTTCATAGACTTGTACGACTGTCCCAGGAGGTGTATGAAGATCGCCTTATTCGAGATGAACGCTTTACAAGGCACGGAATGAGTCTTTACGGACTTCTCCTTGGCGGCGAAGATCCGTGCGAAAGAGCTCTATCCGATGCGGAGTTACGTGATTTCTCCTGCCGGATGCGTGCGGTTAAATCTATCGGCTCATATCATAAAACGGCCTCGTATGAGCGCGATCTCTTTTATCTTGTATATGCGGAGACACTCGACCGCATCCTGCAGGAAGCAGATCACACGCGTATATACCGCAGGATCTCCGAGGATGTTGTCCAGGGGCTTATTGCGTATAACATTCCCATTTGCCGCGTGATAGAGTGCATAGATCAGTATGATCCGTTCGCTGTCGGCCGGCAAGATTATGGGAGAGAGGTTTTCCACAAGGTTTATCCGGAAGCGGTTATCAAACCGTCCATCGCTGTATAGGAATGCCTATGATGTCTTTATGAAGGGCTTCACGCCTTTTTATGACGACCTTATTAACACTTTCGCATGAATTTCATAATGTATCTTGACTTCTTTATGAACGAGATGTATATTAACGGTATACGCAATAATTAGTGCATTACATACCAATTATTTCGTATACCGTTTTTGTCGAATGATTGAAAGAAGTCTTGTAAAATCAGGAGGAGGATCTATTATGCAATTCATGGTGGCGAATGACAACGGGAATTCTGAGCAGGATCTGATTATCAACGGACAGAAAATCAGCGCGCCGAATGTATTTGCGCGTGTCGGAAAACTCACGAATCTGGATGAGCTCAACCCAGAGTATGTTCTCAAGAACATTCACGACAATCTTATTGTCTCCGTGGATGGCGCGCTCTACTACGTGGGGGCATATGCCATGAGCAGCGGGCAGCACTGCCGCTCAATCACTGTTGGCGTTGATAACGACAAGGTATCCAGCGATATTGTTTACGTGAATACACTTGCACATATCGCAGGAGAAGTCGTAGCAACAGCCTTCAGGGAAACGGGAAAGCTGCCGGAGGAGGGGGATGCGCTCAAGGCGCATATTGACATGGCAACGGCCATCCCCGTATCCTACTATTCCAAGGCAAAGGCCGTGGAGTTTGCGGAAAAATTCATGCATAAGAAGCATACCGTCACGGTGTATGTTGGTGCGCGGGAATACGTTGTGTTCCTTCACTTCGACTTTGTGAAAGCGATTCCGGAAGGTGTAACGGCTGCACACGCCTTTATGGATCGGCCAGAGCTGATTCACCAGGTTAAAAACCTTTCGGCGAAGAAATTTGAGTCGCTGCGTATTCTGCACATCGCGATCGGCGAGGGGACGACAGAGTTCCCGATTACCACAGGCATAGCGTTCAAGCCTGATTTCATCACAGGAACATTCAACGGCAATGGACATGCGATTGCCAGAGTGCTGGAGACCTTCAAAAAGGACTTCGGGCTTCAAAGCGTGACCCGTCAGGACTTCTCTCGGTATGTGCGTGATACTTCTCATAAGTATCACGATGCGGCAATGTCATATTTCATGCCGGCACTTGAGGACGAAGCCGAGGACATCCTGAATATGGCCGAGCAGGTTCTTGTGCGGGCGAATAATGAAGTAGACATTGTTGCCGTATATGGTGGAGGGTCTATCCTCATGCGTGAAGCGTTGGAGAAACGTCTTTCGGCATTTTGCGAGAGGGCGAAGATCCAGCTCGTCTACATCGAAGCCCCGGAGGATGCTGTCTTTATTGAGGCTGATGGACTCAATGCGTTCCTGAACAGTAAGCTGTTCCAGGTGCTCAAGGACAATGCAGCGAACGGGGAGAAAGGATAAGAGCGATGGGAAGCGAAAAGGGCGTGATTGTCAAGTCCGTCTCTCTGGAGCGGACGGAGGAGTTTGAGCGGTTTGTTGCGCGTCAGAAGAATTTCAGCCGGTCGATTCGTGTCCTGATCCAGCAAGCGATTTTTCAGCGCAATGGGGCAATCGTCGATATTTGGGAAGAGTACGAAAAAGCCGTGCGGGACAGTGTTTTTCGGAATCAGATGAGCGCCGCTCCATATGCAGAGGAAAAATCTGATCAGAGAGGAGGCTCTCCGGAGGAAGCGGCAATCCTTGACGAATTTCGGCATGAGGAACTATCAACAAGCCGCAGCCTGGTCGGGAGCGATGAGAAAACGGACAACGATAACGGCATTCCCGAAGGGTATCAATAAATCTGTGCGGGGGCTGTCTGCCTAAAGGCAGCAGTCCTCTTTTACTACCTGGAAGGTAGGCATCAGATCAGTTGCTCCTTTGCCTTGTTCGCGTTATAATTGGAATAGGAGGCGAGGATGATGGAGAAGGTGGCATATAAATATAATCCGTCGGATTATGATGAGGTGCTTTGCGAGTATATGACGGCGTTTTATCGGGCGTATGAGGAAAAAAACCGCGTTTTTATGATTTCTGAAATGGGGCATCTCTTTTCCGAAACGAAATATGCCATGAAAGAAGGGGATATTTCGTCAAGCGATCGTGAGGAAATGCTGACGTATTTTGGGGAGCTGCTTTATGCTTGATCTGCGTGATGTGAAATGGCTGCCGAACCGCTTCGGTGGCTCCGAGAGTAAATGGACAATGGAGTATGAGGGAAAACTCTACATGGTGAAGTTTCCCGATCCGAACCGTGCGCCGAAGCATACGGCGCTGAGTTATATCAACAATCATTATTCGGAGTACATTGGCTGTCACATCTTTCAAATGCTTGGGATTCCATCGCAAAACACCTTTTTGGGGCGTGGAATGCCGCCTAACAGCAAGAGAGAAAAGACTGTTGTTGCCTGTGAGGTGTTCTGTCAGGATAAGCCCGGCTGCCTGATCGAGTTCAGCAAGTTTTTTCTGCATGAAACAGACAGCGAAAAGCGCAAAAAGACAACGCTTGAAGATGTGATGAAGGTCATTGACGAGGATGTGACCATCAAAAACAAAGCGCAGGTAAAAAATTTCTTTTGGGATATGTTTGTCGTAGATGCGCTGCTCGGAAATGGTGACCGACACCTGGATAACTGGGGGATGATACAGTCGGAGGACGGTTCACTGTCCCCTGCACCTGTATATGATTGTGGGTCAGCTCTTTCCCCCTTGTATTCTGACGAGCAAAAAATAACCCTTCTGGAAGACGCTGCGGGTTTTAAGAACACGGAATTCAACTTGTGTTCTGCATATCGCTATCAGGGGCGGCGCGTTCATTATCATGAGTTTTTCAAGAATCCGCCGGAAGACCTGCGCCAGGCCATCCAGCGCATTGTGCCTCGGATCAAAACGGCTGCTGCGCAGATCGACAACTTCATCGACCGCACAGAAGGGCTGTCTGATGTATCAAAAGCGTACATGAAAAAGTCGCTCATGATGAGAAGAGAGCTGATCCTCCTTCCGGCACTCAAGCGCTGCAACGAAAAAGGTCATGCGCTTGTACGTGGAGGGGGCAGATAATTCCATATCGGCCAATTATATAGATGAAAATCACCGTGTCCTATCGTAGAACATGGTGATTTTTCTTTCAAAACCTATACTTTTTAGGAGCGCTCCGCGCGCCAGTGAAAAGTGCTTCATAAAGTCTCATGCTTATTTTTGAACTATTTCAAAAGTAAAATAGAGTTTTTGAAACAAATATGGTAAAATTGAAACAGAAGGAGGGGAGCTTGCAGCATGAAGATCGGATACATCCGCGTTTCTGACAAAAGACAGAATCCTGATCGGCAGATTGAAAAAATGTTGGCCATCGGAATTGAGGAGCGATTTATCTTCGTCGATCGGCAAAGCGGAAAAGATTTTGCGCGGCCAGCATACCAGTCGATGAAGCAAGTTCTCCGTGAGGGAGATCTGCTGTACCTCGACGCACTAGATCGACTGGGGCGCAACTACGATGGGATCATTGATGAATGGAAAGAGCTCACACGCAGCCTTGGTGTCGATATTGTCGTGCTGGAGCAGGAATCCCTGTTTGACAGCAGACGCTTCCGCGAAATGGGTGAGCTCGGGAAGCTGATGGAAGATCAGTTTCTAAGCCTCCTGAGTTATGTTGCGGAACAGGAACGCAATAAGATCCGGACGCGGCAACGTGAAGGGATCAATATAGCGCAGCGGAAAGGAGTTCGATTTGGCCGGCCGCGCATAGAAATGACGGAGGAGTTTCAGGAAGTCGTGAAACGATGGCGAAAAGGGGAGGTCACGGCAAAAGAAGCAATGCATATCTGCAAGATGAAGCCGTCTACGTTCTATCGAAGGGTTGAAGAGTTAAAGGGAGAAGCATGATGAAAAAGATATTTCTGTTGATGTTCTGTATGCTCATCTATATGCCTGGGGCCTTTGCCTCAACGTGGCAGGAGGATGTGGATGCAGCGGCCAGCGATCCGAAGAAAATCTATGAGGTATACCGTGGGATGCCTTACGCAGATTTTGAAAAAGCCTGGGCAGATGTTCCGAATTGGAAAATCAAAGACGCGAAGCCGCGATGGAAAGTGTTCGAGAAGAACTTTGAAGGGAAGAAGCCTCTGCGCGAAGAGTTCCTAGTGATGCGCGATAATACAAGCGTGATCAGCATCGAGGTTGGATTTTTCTCCAACAACAAGAAGCTGCTTGACGAGATATTCGATTACGCCCGAGCTCGACTTGCGGAGAAAATCGGAAACGACGGACAGGTTGAAGGCTGCGATATTGGCGATCCCTCATATCCGACGTTCGTAACATGGCCGGGGACGCATATCATGCTGACACGCGGCCCCGACGAAAAAGGCGGGAAAACGTACCACACATGTATTCGGTTCTAAAATTTCATTACGCAAAGCATAGCTTACATATTGCTGGATATAAAAAGAAGCTCTTCGATGGAGAGCTTCTTTTTGTGTTCGCTTATAGATCTTGGTAGTATCTTTTATTTGCTTCTTCTGCCTTGGCAGCCTCGGACATGAGCGTCCACGTCTTTAGCGCCCTATTATCATCCTGCATCGTTGCGACTAAACTCGCATAGTGTGAGTTTCCGGACACTGCTTCGGCGATAATGCCAGGCATGTCTTTGGCTTTTACGGGTGCAGCTACTTTATAACGCTGTGTGTTGCCCTTATCTTTTTGTACCGCTTTGGCCAGCGCCTCCATTTGCACCTTTGCACGGTTCATTTTTCCTGTTGCTCGTTCCAGGCGTCCCTGCAGCGCATCATATTGCTCTTGATAGGGAGCATTTTTCTTCATGATACCAAGCGCAATATCTTTGATTTTGGCCTTCCCTTGCGGCGAGTCGATCTGAGCGGCCAGTTGTTTCTTCCGCTGCTCCAGCTCGATTTTTTGATTTGCCAGGTCATGGATCCGTTGATTCAGCTCGTCACGCCGTGAGGCGAGGGCGCTGTACCGTTCTTGATATTCTGCGTACAGGTCGCGATCCGTAGAGGGCGGCGTCGGCAGCTTGCGAAACGCTGCGATGTCTTGCTCTAGTTTTGCCTGATCGCTTTGCAGGTAGCCTTCCTTCTTTTTCAGGCTGCGCAGATCCTCGCGCAGTTTTTTCAGACCGCCCTTTGTGTAGATGTTGCTTGCCATCTGTAATGCGCGATCCATAGACAAGACCTTCTTTTTTGCTGCGTCCAGCTGTTTTTGCAGTCGCTCCACTTCCTTCTTATAGCCGTAAAATCGCTTTCGTATGATGGAATAGAGCTGATGCGTTGTATAGGTGTCTTGCTGATTTTCAGCGTGTGTTTCCGAGAATAAGCCTTGCTCCAGCGCGCGTATGGATATTTCCAGGTTCTGCTCGGCCTTCGCCAGTTCTTTGCGTATTTTGACATTGGCCTGCAGCGTCTTGTGCGTGATGAGCTGAATCTGTTTCTGTATATCTGTATTCTGCAATCGAATTTCCAGTTCATCTATTTTGTCCTGAAGCAGGGCTTTTTCCTGCTGGAGGTTCGACAGCTTTTCATCAAGCGCGGGCAATAGCTGCCGATATGCAGCTAGCTCTTCGTTTGTCGGATTTTTAGGTTCTGACAGGTTTTCCTTAAAATCTGTCCAACGCTGGATGTCCGACAGAAGCTTCTTATACGCTTGATAGGTTTCTTTCTCCTCCGGCGTCATATACTCGAGTTTTGCATTTTCGCGTGCATCCTCGGCAGATACCAGCATCCTCTGTAAGTGCTCATGTGTATGGACGGCTTCAACGAAGCTGTCTCGGAGTTCGCCAATATGTGAATTGGCGTCGTTTTCACTTTCGATGAACTCGTTCGATGATACGACCGCTTTGATATTTTTCTTGAGCCGTCCCATCTTCTCTTTTCGCTCATCCTCCTCTATGCCGTGGGCGACAAGTTCGGCCGCAAACAGTAAATCTTGATACTCTTTCTTGTGGATGCGGTATTTCTTAATCCGCTGCACCTGCGGATTGCTCTCCTCAAGCACACCGTGCTTGCTGATGTGCTCCTCCGGGATACGGTGCAAGAGATTGGCAAGAACAATATCCCCATTCATGCGGGCTTCCTGTTCTTGCGCTTTTAGGCTGCGATGGTCTATTCTTGCGCTGTATCCATATTTCTCTAGTACAGAGTTTACGATTTCTTCATAAGATGCCCGCAAATGTGGGACGTAGGTGCGATCTGACCATTTGCGGTCGATAGGCGCTCCATGGCTGCGCATCGCATCTTCGGTTTTTTCCTTTACATTATCACGCAGCGGATAGCGAAAGTAAGCGGATCGCTTCCGCTCTTTCTTTTTTTCCACTTCGTCAATCAGGCGCGTCGAGAATACTAGATGAACATGAAGATTATGTGTCCCGTCAGACATCGCGCCGATTTTATCATGTACGGCGAGCGTATAGTAATGATCCGGCAGGTTCTCTTGGATGAATCTATTCACAATCTCTAGGTTTTGCTCCAAGGTCAATTCGTTTTGCAGAGCAAATTCAAGCTCCTTATATCGTGCTGCGTTTTTTGGAGAGTAACGGTCTGCCGCTCGGAAAAAGACGCTGGGCGAATCCTTCGCCCATTTGGGAAGATGGTGCTGCTTATAGACGCAATCGCCGCGCTCCGAAAATGCTTTTTCTCGATTGATGTACTCAACATGGCGCTGTGCGTATATCGCATCCATGTTGCTTTCGATGTTGTCTAGGATTCGTCTTGCGGTTCTTCGAGCGTACTGTTCTCGTCCGTCAGATAGATCCCATCGCACAGGGGGATTGCGTGTGTCTCCGTCGTGTCCCAGCTGACCACTCTCATCACTTGACACCAGCAACGCAGCGTCCTCTGATCGAGTGCCATCCACAGGGAGTTTGGGCAGTTGACGCATTGTGGGTAAGGTTCCGATGGTAACAGTCTCGGCATTTCCACGCTGATTTTCGTCAATGTCGGGCTTTGGAATGTTCTTGCGGATGATAACTCGTCCACCTTGTTCTCTAAATCGTTCTCGCTCATCCTGTTTCTCCTTTCGCTTCTTGTCGAGGACGCTCTGCATATTTGAATCTTTGAAGGTAATTGGCAGATCGGCCAAAACAGCAGCATGGATACATTTTGCTTTGAAGGCAAGACTGCCATTCACGCTCAGAGGCTCGTCCATGGTCTCTTTTGCTACCATGAGCGCCATTGAGATTGTGTCATAGGATGGATCATCCGTGACTGCAATCCCTTTTTCCGTATTGGTGATTTTTCCATATGGACTGGAATAAAGCAAAACGGTTCGTCCGTCGATCGCATCCAGTTTGCGATTTGAGGATATAACATTATCCATGCTTTGCGGCTGGCGTTCATCTGCATTTTTATATTTTCCCTCGCGGTTAATATAGTCGGAATGTTCGACGGCCGGAATCTGTGTCTTTGTCTTGGGGCGCTTGTCATTTTTGACCGTAAAATGATATAAAGCCATGCGTTTTCTCTTCCAAGTTGATCGTAAAAATCTGCGGCGCGGAGCGACGATAAGCGATAGCGCCAAACTGCCAACGGCAGGTTCAGGGAGCGTAGGCGACCGACAAAAAAATTCGCCCGCGAAGCGGCGTAAGAATTGGGTCGAACGGCGTTTCAGCCTGCTGAAACGCATAAGTGAGCTTAGAGTAACTTCAGTTACTCCCATTCTAGCAAAACGGGAACAATAAAGTGGGAAACAAACGGGAAACTTGATTCCCATTTTGGGAAAAATGGGAGCGTGCATGGTATACTCTGCTTGAATCGTAACATTGGCGGCGGAGGATGTGGCGGCAGTGGAGAGCAATCAGCAGAGACTGGCACGCTTAAAGCGGCAGCTGGTTGAAACCAAAAAGCAGATGGATGCGGTCTCAGCAGATATGGATAAGGAGCGCAAAAGAATTCGATATGAGAAGCTTTTGCGTGTCGGGCTCATTGCAGAGGAAGCCGGTATTCTGGATTCCTACAATGAGAACGATCTATATCTGCTGTTTGTGATGAACCGCGAGTATCTGTGCCAGCACGGAAAAGCTGCTGCATCCGGCGGTTTTGCCTCCATGAACAATTTAGGATAATCAGAGACGGAAAGGACATGATTCTGCAATGGCGAAAAGTGCAATGGATCGTCTTGCCAAGAAGCAAGAAAAACTGGATGATCTGCTGTCGAAGCAAAAGGCGACGGAGAAGCGCATCCAGCAAGTACGAAAAGAAATGAGCGCGATCAACAACGCGCGAAATAAAAAATGGACAGATGCGCTGCAAGCTGCACTGAATAAAAATGGAGGCTCGATTGACCTTTCACGCATTCCTGTCGAGGATGTGCTGGCGTGGCTGCAGTCACGATCGAACGAGCTGACGCCGATAGCAACACAAGAAGCTCCTGTGGAAGAATCCTCGGGAGGAACGTCCGAGGAAAATCCTTCCACGGAGGATATTGAGACCACTCCGCAGGAGAATGCTTACGAATCCGAAAATACAATGCAATAGCTTTTGACATGGATGCGGCGAGGGTGATAGTATATGGATAGACGGCAGGTTTCTTCGGATGAGGTGCGCCGGATTCTAAGCGATCATGACCGATGGATGCAAACGAATCACGAATCCGGCAGACAAGCAGATTTTACAAATTGTGATTTACGGGGTTTTGATTTTTGCTCCTCAAACGAAATCCATCCGTTTCACTCCATGATTTTTCGTGGAGCGGACTTGTCGGGCGTTTCCATGGAACGTCTGCATTTTAAGGATTGTGATTTCACTGATGCACAATTAAGCAATGCAAATATATCTGACGTTACTTTTGAAAGTTGCAATTTCTTAAATGCCAAAATTCTACAAACAACTATGTCTGTATGTAGAATCAATCAATGTGATCTGCAGAACACAATGTTGGGAAAATCAAAATTTAACCAGTGTCGATTTTCGGATAATGTGTTTCGTGAAGCAAATCTCAACCATGTTTGGCTTGAAAAAAATTGTCATCTCGAAGGGAATCGTTTTTTGGCGGTAAATCCGGTTTGTGCCGATTTTTCTACGTCTGTATTTACCGATAACAAGTTTTTGAATGTAGCCTTTATACAATGTACTTTTGATGAAGCCACTTTTAAGAAATGTGACTTTACACACAGTGGGTTTTTGGATAGCTATATTGAAAAATGCCATTTTCGACAATCTGACCTGCAAAACCGCTTTATGCAGGTTCAATTTATTCCGGACAATGGAGATACTATTCACCTTGCTTGTGATTTGGGATTGCGTACAATTATCAGCAGAGATGTTATTGACGATAAACCTTCAATGAGGATAGATGATTTCATGAAAGAAATTTCTGCGACTCGCGTATCCAGTGAAGCGCAGAGAGCGCTTAAAGATATTCTGATTACAATGGGAAAGACGTTCCAAGAAGCGTGCGACAAGTATAGAAAGAGCAATGATAATATCAGATAGTAGGAGGCATTGATATGTTGTACTGGGTAGATGCAAAGAGGCTGAACAATTTTATCAGAATGCGCGGGATGACTATTGAGGAAGTCGAAGCTGAGTGCCATACGAGGACAAAGCACGATCTTTTTATTCGTCTCATGAGCGAGGGCGGTCCTACAAGGGATTCCTTGTTGTTAGGGGAAATAGCCCGAGCTTTAGATGTACCGACTTCCGAATTTATAAAATCTCACATAGGGGAAGAGGGAGACGACTCAAATGATGTCCGTGTCTTTGAGGCACAAAAATCACGTCCGCTTGACTATGACGAGAGCCACTATATTGATCAAAGTATAGGAATGGAGAAATTGAAAGAGTACAATCTGATCTAGTTTTGAAAAATGATAGGAATTTCAAGCCCCTTTTCGGGATATACTTATCCTGAAAGGGGGCTTGCTATATGCGCCTATTTATCGCTGAAAAGCCAAGTTTAGGCCGGGCGATTGCAGAAAATCTAGGGAAGGGCACTTCCAAAGACGGCTGCATTGAGATTAACAATGGCCAGGACATCGTTACTTGGTGTTTTGGTCATGTGCTGGAGCAATACGATCCGGGTGAATATGACGAGCGCTATAAAAAATGGGCGATGGACGATCTTCCCATCGTCCCTGATGAATGGAAGCTGAAGGTCAAGAAAGACGCAGCGAAGCAGTTCAAGATTATCAAGGAGCTTGCAAAAAAAGCAGACTATATCATCAATGCAGGAGACCCAGATCGCGAGGGTCAGCTGCTGATTGATGAGGTTTTGCTCTATATTAGCAACAAGAAACCGGTGAAGCGGATCCTTCTGAATGCACTGGATCAGAAAAGTGTGGTTCAGGCGCTCGGAGACTTGCGGGATAATAAAGACTATACAGGTCTTCGGGACAGCGCTCTCGCACGCAGCCAGGCAGATTGGCTCGTCGGGATGAATCTCTCTCGCGCTTATACGATCAAGAGCAGAGACGCAGGATATGATTCCGTTGTCCATGTCGGTCGTGTCCAAACGCCGACGCTCGCACTCGTTGTGAGGCGTGAAGAGGAGATTCGTCAATTTAGACCGACAACGCATTATGTGCTGCAGGTGACATGGCAGCACGAAAACGGCAGCATACCAACAGCATGGAAATGCAAGCCCGATATGGAAGGACTTGATTCTGAAAATCGGCTGCTTTCAAAAGAAATTGCGGAGGGGTTGCTTTCCAAAATAGAGTCTGCGGCCAATCATGGAGACGGCGCTCAAATTATTGCTGTTGAGCAGAAGAAAAAGCAGGAAGGACAGCGCCTTCCTTACAGCCTGTCTACGCTGCAGGTGGAAGCCGGACGAAGATTCGGCCTGTCGCCGCAGCAGGTGCTCGATGCCATGCAGTCGCTCTATGAGATGAAGCTGACAACGTATCCGCGTTCCGATTGTGAGTATCTGCCAACCAACCAGCTGAGCGATGCAGCAGCAGTTATAAGGAATATAGAAGGCATCTCAGAGGAGCACCTAAATGAATTCGCTGCGCGGGCTGATGTAAAGATTGTGTCTCGTGCATGGAACGATGCGAAGATCTCGGCGCATCACGCACTGATCCCAACAACAGTCCCCGCAGATCTGACAAAACTATCTGATGAGCAAAAGAAACTCTATTTGCTCGTGGTAAAAGCCTATCTTGCCCAGTTCTATCCCATCCATACATACCAGGCGACCAAAGTCATCATCTCGTGTGCGGATGAGGAATTCGTCGGGAACGGAAAAACGATCCTGACAATGGGCTGGAAGGAAATTTACCAGAAGGATAAAAAGGATCCGGATGAAGACGGTGAAGAAGCTCCTGTGCTTCCAGCAGTCGCAGAAGGTGATGTCGTACGATATGACCACGGAGTGGTCAAAGAGAAAGTTACAACACCGCCAAAGCGTTTTACCGACGCGACCTTGCTCCAGGCAATGAAGGAAATCCATAAATATGTCAAGGATAAGAAGCTTGCAGCAAGTCTCAAGGAGTGCAAAGGAATCGGGACAGAGGCTACACGAGCCGGGATTATCGAGGGATTGAAAAAGGCGCGCTCCGTCGCCACGGAGAAGAAATATCTTGTTCCTACTGAGCTGGGGCGTATGGTCATATCCATGCTGCCGGACAAAATCACATATCCGGACACAACGGCGTTGTGGGAAGCCGATCTGGATCGGATCGCAGACGGGTCCATTCCTCTGGATTCCTTTTTGACGAAACAAGTTGATATTCTCAATGAGCTGCTTGCTGATGTAAAGAATGTGCAGCTGCAGACCAACAAGGATCTTCCGACGTGCCCGAATTGCGGGAAGCCAATGCGGCTGCGTAAAGGAAAGTTTGGTGCTTTTTGGGGATGCTCCGGCTACCCCGACTGCAAAACGATGGCGCCCGATAAAAAAGGAAAGCCGGACTTCGCGGCCAAAAAGGAAGATAAACGCACAGACAAATGTCCGCGCTGCGGAAAGGTGCTGCGTCAAGTCAAGGGGAAGTTCGGAACATTTTGGTCGTGCGAAGATCGAGAGGTCTGCAATGCTGCATTTTCCGATCATAAAGATAAACCTGTGATTGTTATGTGTCCCGAATGCGGCAAGGGGTATCTGAAACGAGCTGAGAGCAAAAAGAAGAAGGGGGTATACTATTGGTATTGCTCTGACCGCTGCGGAGCTGCTCCTGTTTGGGACAAAGATGGCCTTCCCAATCTTTCATGATATGGATGATGAACCGTGAGGAGGTGAGAAGAATGGTACATATGGCTACGTTTGAATGCCCCAGCTGCGGTAATCGTCAGGATCATCCCGGTGCGTGCGATAAGTGTGGCACACAGACGAAATGAGGCATCTATGTTCATAGTCTGTTAGGAGATAATCTGAAAAACATCAGATGATTTCCTAACGGGCTATGAACAAATGGCAAACCCATCATATTTCATACTAAAATGTTCATAACCGCATCTTAAACCTTTCCCCAATTCATAAAGACATAAGAACACATCATAAATAACTCATAGGAGGGATAAATATGAATCAGGTTGCATTAAGCGGCCGCCTCGCAGCCAAGATCAGCGAGTACACCACACAGGCAGGGCACCTTGTCATTCATTTTCCTCTTGCTGTACGCAAGGGATTCAAAAAAGACGAGAAGGGACGGTATCCCGTCAATTATTTCTACATCGAGGCGTGGAATGCGCTGGCCGAATCCTGCAAAAAATCACTGTCCAAAGGACATCTTGTCAACGTGATCGGTCGGCTGGACGTAAATACCTATGAAAAAAACGGTCAGAAAAGATATGTAACGATGGTTGTGGCGAACAACATCGAGTTCTTGACGCCGAAACAGGCGACTATGGTCTCGGCGAACGCCCTCAACTCGATGGCAGATCCGGAAAGCCAGCAGCCGATCCCGGAGGAGGATCAGAGTGACGAATCGCTTTTCCAGCAGGTCATGTCTGCTGATGATGACGATCTTCCCTTTTGACAACAGATCCTCTGACCCTTATTTGACCCCGAAAAACTCGAAAAAGATGTAGAATATGGAGAATCCGTAGAATAGAGAGAATAAAAAGGGCTGAAATACAGGGGTTGCAAAACAATGTTAATGTGGTATAGTTGAACTCGAATAGTAGAAATAAGCGCAGAGCGCCTTGTATATCAAGGTTCTTTGCGCTTATTTATTTTCTGTGACCCCCGATTGACCCCTTTTGTTGCAGGATCACTTTCGATGGTGTCAATGATCATATCGCGCTCCTGCGGATACAGGTGAGCGTAGGTTTGTAGTGTAGTCTCGATTTTTTCATGACCGAGGCGTTGTGAAATCGCTATGATCGGTATTCCTCGGTGAATGAGATAGGATGCATGAGAGTGCCTAAGATCATGAAGGCGAATTTTCTCTATGCCAACCTGTGCAGCTACACGCCTCATTTCATAAGATAATCCATGTTTACCGGTTTCAAATAATCGTGCATTTGGATTGATTGAATGCTGCGCTTGGATAAACTGCAGGACTTCATCGACAAGAAATGCAGGGATGCTGACATCACGGCGGCTCTTTGGTGTCTTAGGCGGGCCGATTATAGTCTTGTTATCTAGCCGTGCGTAGCTTTTGGTTATGTGTATCAAATTTTTGTCAAAATCAAAGTCCTCCAAGGTCAGTGCCAAAAATTCTCCAACACGCATCCCTGTCCAGAAAAGGATTAAAAAAGAGATTCTGTAAAGTGGAGTTGTGGTGCAGCTGATGAATTTTTGAAAATCATCGACTGTCCAGAACTTCATTGCATTGGCATGGCTCTTACCAATCAGACCTGCTCGTTTTGCAGGGTTGGTTGGTAGGCCATAATAATTTACGGCAAAATTGAAAATGGCCGCGACTTGGTTGTTGATAGTACGGAGGTATGTCTCTTGATAATCGCCTTTGACAAGTTCGTTTTGCCACTGCCGTATTTTTGCAGGAGTAATCTGGTCGCAAGGCAAATTTGCGAAGAACGGCAACACCTTTGAGGTGAACATATATTCCTTGCTTCGATATGTTGTAGGTCTTATGCGTGGTTTTATGTCCTCCATGTATAGATCATATAATGCCTTGAAGGTCATGGAATGAGCGCCTTGTTTCTGCCGGTGAAAATTCTGCTCAAATAGCTGCGCGTCTTTTTTCTTTGCGAACCCTCTGCGGGTCGTTTCTCTCTTTTCACCTGTCCAGTCGGTATATTTGATCTTTGCATACCATGTTCCGCGCTTTGTGTCTTTATGGACGGACAAGAGATCATCACCTTTCTCAAGTGCTGTTTCTGTAATAGAAGCACAAAGACTTCATTTTTTGAAAAGCTTTATGTAAATCCTGAGATCACGGGATAAAAAGGTACTACTTTTTTTTCGTAATACCCATTTCAGCGGCTCCTTTTTTGTGTTTTAGATAGCTGATATACTGACGTATTTCGCTGGCCATATCTGGTGTAATATCCTCAAGATCCTGTATGACTTCCTCCTGATAGGAGGGAGTCTTTTCTTTTACGATCGGCGAAGGGTCGTTTGTTCGACCAAGCAGATAATCTAGGCTGACATTAAAGAAATCGGCTATTCGAACTAGTATTGCGGTATCTGGATCCCGCTTTTCATTTTCGTAGAAATTATATGACTGTCGGCTTATATTTAACTTTTTAGCTAGATCTGTTTGACTCAGGTTGTGTTGCTCACGCAATAATTTCATTCTGTTCATCTGCAACCCCCTGTTACATTATGTCAACTATTTGTAGCAACATCAATGGATGCAACAGAATATAGCTAGTTAAAATAATTAGCTACACTATGTTGACAGAAAGGAAAATATGACGTATTATCTTCTTGTCAACAGAATGTAGCATTGGGTGGTGAAAAAATGAAATGGTTGACAGAAATGCGCATCAAAGGGAATCTGTCGCAGATGGAGGTCGCAAAGAAATGCGCCATCAGCCGGCAACATTATAGCTTTATCGAAAACGGAGACCGTCGGCCTTCTCCAGAAGTAGCAAAACGTATTGCTGGGGTTTTGGGATTTGCGAGTGAGTGGTATAGATTGCTTGAGGTTGGTGGGGAGCAGGGAAATAAAAAGCCCGCGAATGCGGGCTGAGAGGATGTGAAGAGTATGCAATATAAAAAATCCACGAGCAACTTCATTACACCCGCAGAGGTTGCGGAGATTTGTGCAATCTCTATGTCCAAGGCGTATAAGATCATTGCTGAACTCAATGAAGAGCTGCGGAAACGCGGTAAATTTACGATTCGCGGCAAGACAAACCGTCGTTTTTTTGAAGAGCAATATCTTGAAGTTTAAGCCGTAGGGGGTAAGAGATCATGCTCGAACGGATATGATTTTTCGCGCATGATGAGATATTACGTCATCTAGGAATATTCGTAGAAGATCCCATACCTTTGGCGAGTTTCAGAAAGATGGTTGATTATCATGCTGTTCAAAAAAATATCCGCACCGATGGGACGGTACGGATATGTGAAACAGAATCTGCGCCATGCTGATACAAGACTATCCACAGTCAATCTTCATCGTGCAAACTCCATTTTGATTATAGCAAATATCAAAAGGAGGTACAAGAGGCATTATACAAGGGCTTAGAGGGAGGCATACTATGTCAGTCGAGATCGAGAAAAATAGAGCGGAATATATCCGTGAACTCGAGGAGAAAATTCAAGCGCTGGAATCCCGTGAGCCCAAGATTGAACGTATTGTTGAGATTACTCCGGCAGACTACGAGAGCTTGAAGCGTGAGAATCGCAAGTTGGAGCAACAGATACGGAAATATCGGCAGATATTAGCTGTGGGCGGTGTATCAGAGCTATCACTACTGATAGATCAGTACATCGACATGAGCAAAAAGCAGCTGAAAAAAATTTCGGCTGAGATCCACATCTCCAATTTTGATAAGATCCACATCCAGCAGATCATTCATCTTACAGATTATATCACTGGCGTTCAGCAGGAGTTTGATTCATTCATCTCCATGCACACAGAGGGAAAATGGGTAGTACATCCCATCTACCGCAAACTCGAGTCAGACATCCGTCGAATCAACGAAATGCTGTCCTGTAAAACGAATTTTTACAAAATCGAGGAATTACGCCTGGAAGAGCTTCATCAGACGCTGCTCCAGGTAATCGAGGTCATTGGCAGGTATTTTGAAACTGCCAATGGAGAGCCATGACGTTCGGGGAAAGGCTTCGGAACTTACGAGAGGAACGAGGCTTTTCACAAACGGATCTTGCAGGGATTACTGGCTTCACACGCCGTTCTATTTATAACTGGGAACGCGATCGGATGCGCCCCAAAAACATTGCTACACTTGAAGTTTTGAGTCAGGCACTAGGGGTTGACCTCATATACTGGTGGAATTAGGCTGCATCAGCCTTTATCAGGAAGGCATGCAGCGAGGAGCTTCCGGATTTCCTTATGCTGGCGTTTCATCTCTGCTCTGAGATTATCGAGTGCTTGCTGCACAGGCGCATCATGTCGCTCTATTTCGAAGAAATCATCTGCCGATATACCAAAGATGAGCACCAGCTTATATAGTTCTTCGGCGGGTAGCTTGGTGAGGCCTTGTTCATAGTTTTGATAGGTGCGTGTCGTTATCCCAAGTTTTGCCGCAATTTCTACTTGCGATAATCCTTGCTGCTTCCGGACGAGCCGCAGACGGTCTGATATTTTTATCATCAATACTCTCCTTTACGGGGTAGTATGAAAAAACTTGTACCTATTTTACCAGTTTTTATATAAAACTGATAGGGGAGATCAAAACATATAGAAGGAGTTTGTAGATATGCGTTATGTATTTTCTCTTCTCATCTTTGCTTTTATCTATATTGCATTGCTTTTTCTTTATCGTTCGTTTGCCGATCCACCATATCTTGATCCGTATTACACAAAAGGCGAAACAAGCATAAAGGCCGCTACGGAATGGATTAAACCCAATATAGGGAAAACCTTTCTTGGATACCGTCCCGTTGCCTATGAGCGTGATATACGTGGGGGCGGAGCAGACAATAAGGTTATTACAGGCTGCACAGTAGCTGGTGGGGCAAGGGAATCGGAGCTTGTCTACGTACGCGGGGTATATCCGAATAAACAGGAGGCTCTTGAAGCTTTAAGAGAAGTCTCAAAAGGAAGCAAGGTAAGTACGCTTATAGAAAATGGTCAACCTGTTTATCATGTTCGTGAAGAAATGCTAGAGGTAGGCGTATTTCGTGTTCGTGATGCACTCTACATCAAGGGGCATGGGGCAGACCTCGTAGAAATACTCAATTATGAGGATTTCCAACCTGGAGATGTGGAATCAGGATCATATTAGACAGGCAATCGGTTGTTTTATGGAGGAGTGTGATAAAAGTGGACGAGCTTATGTTTTACGGCACTGCAGATAAAAAGCTATATAGAAAAATAAAATCTATGATGCCTTTTCTACCTCATAAACAGATTGATTTTCTGATCGATTGCTACAATCTTTTCCTTGCACTCCTTCCCGGTCTCTTATTGCTTATTATGCTTTGTTCTATGCTTTATTTTATTATAACTTCTCAGGTTCTGAGCAGAAACGCAGTTCTTGCAGATTTTGGGTGGGTTCACTCCAACGTAGGAAAGACATTTGTCGGATATGTGCCAGTCACATATGAAAGAGATATACATGTGAAAAGGGGCGATTCTCCAAAAGAGATCATCACAACAGGATGTAGCGTTTCAGCGGGGGTAGATCATGCAAAGCTCATATGCATAAAGGGGATTTATCCGAATAAAAATGAAGCACTCGAGTTTTTGAACAAGTACTCAACAGGAAGTTCTGTAACCGTGTTTTTAGAGGAAGGTGAACTCGTCTACCGTGTTCGTGAAGATATGCTCGAGGTTGGATTCTTTCGCGTAAGTGATTCGTATATTCCTTGGCACGACGCAGACCTCGTAGAAATACTCAATCATGAGGCGTTCCAGCCGGGAGCAGTGGAATCTGGCTCATATTAAATACTGGAGGACACAAAATGAAAACAAAGAATCTTATACTTCTCGTTTTATTGGTCGGACTAACGATATTTGCTGAGCAAACGCATAACGAGACATTGATTATGATTTACCGAACATTCCTCGGAATCATTTTGGCATTCCAAATAATACGAGTTGTTTCATTATGTATGAAAGAGCCCAATCTTTTTCGTTATTTGATTTTGCTTGTAGGGGCTGTTCTGATCGGCTTATTAGGTACATTCATGCTGCCATATCTGAGTTCTTTGGCACAATCATTGCCGTATTGAGGTGATTTAATTTTGGATTATCTTATCATTCCCGGTTTTGCCTTTGCCGTATGGCTATTTTTCCGTGGTCATTCATTTCTAGAGCCTCCATATCGTGATCCCTATTACACGAGGGGAAGGAAGAAAATTTATGCACCTGATCATTGGATTAAATCTAACAAAGGCAAGACTTTTGTAGGGTATCGACCCGTTGCCTATGAGCGCGACATACAAGGGCTTGAATCCAACAATACTCCTGTTACGGGGTGTACCGTATCTGATGGAGCGAAGGAATCGGAGCTTGTCTACGTACGCGGGGTATATCCGAATAAACA
>ERZ773003.130-NODE-130-length-63290-cov-3.962489_pt1 | contig 63290 bp, 60 predicted proteins | sample MGYA00580668_ERZ773003 | MGnify/ENA primary metagenome ERZ773003 (study PRJEB29015, sample SAMEA2738002) | human oral metagenome | biome: human oral; feature: human-associated habitat; material: dental | place: China | collected 2126 ...
TTATTTAATAATAATTATTATATTTTTTATTTTGTTATCTTTTCATAAAAGCTATTGTTATATATTAGACCATTTTCAACTATTGTAATTTCCTCTTTTTCATGTATTTTATAATCGCTTTTTTTCTTATTTTGTATGTTATTATAAAATTCATCTACAGACATTGATGCTTCATCGATATAGTCATATTCAATATATAATCTTCCGTTTTCAATTGACCAGGTTCCTTTACCTTTTTTAAATATCATTGATTTATCTTTTTTCAGAGCAATGATTTCCTCTTTATTTCTATATGTTCCAATAAGCTTTTTGTTGCTTATAAAAGTATTGTTTATATTGATACCTATTATGATTCCGATAATAGCTGAAATTAGAGTATTTATAATAAAAATTAATATTATATTTGTTTTAGTCATATTTGAACTCCAATTTTTTATTTATATTTATATGTTTCATTATCTTCTGCAACCATGATATTAGTCGTATTTTCTTCAATATCAAATTGATACATGGTTGTATTATTTTGATTTAATCGTCTTTTTAAGTAATTGGACAAATTTTTATTAGTACAATAAATGTAACATCCTTTTTGTCCTCTAGTCATTAGTGTTCTATAAGTATTTTTTATAATTTCATCAGCGATTTTTTTAGCTTTTTCTGGATTTTTTACATTCATGGTTTTTATACCTTTTGTAGATTTATCTGTTTTTGCTCTTTTAGTTACATCGGTAATTATTTGATTTTTTTCATATCGCAAATCATCTCCAATAATTACTCCTACATAATCAAATTCCAATCCTTGAGCAGTATGTATACAGCCTATTTCATTTACAGATTCAGAATCTATTGCCCATGTTTGACTATTTCCCAAATTCCAACTCATTGCAAAATTGTATTCGGGAATTGTTATATCATATACATTTGATTTATTTTTTCCATCAGCTATCCAATTCCAACAATATCCTGCAAGTAATCTTGCTTTGTTTTTTATCTTATTTTTTTCAAAAATTAAATCTCTTACTTCATTAGGTGTATCACAAATTCTAATATCATAATCCAGGTCGAATCCATTGCTATTGGCTGTTTTTCTTATTTCTAATACATCATCTAACCATGCAATATATCCATCTGAACCATTACATCTAAATTGTGATTCAAGCTCCATTATTGTGGATTCAGCATTAGCATCTGTAATATACTTTTGTATTTCTTCAATACTCCCTATATCTTTTAATGTTACTTTCTGAGATTCATCAATAAAAAATATTGAAAATTTTGATGCTTTAATTATTTCTTTTATTTGGTTTTCACCTAAATTTTGAAACCTTCCTGATTTTGCATTTAATCTATGAGCTTCATCTACAATTAAAACATCAAATTCATTTTCTGCAGATTCTACAAATGATCCTGATCCTTTAAATAAGTTATTTATTCTTGTTTTTTTAAAATCTCCACTTAATTTTGCTGCATATACACTTCTAGGTGCGGCATTTTTTGTGACATATGAGCAAACCATATTTTCATTAGTTAATTTTACTAAAATATTTATTGCTAAAACTGATTTTCCTGTTCCAGGCCCCCCTTTTACAATTAAGACCCTTTTATGTCCATCTTCATATGATTTTCTTGCCATATCTAATGCTGTTTCATATACTATTTTTTGATCATCAATCATTATAAATTCTTCATTGCCATTTAACATACTTGACAAGGCATCTTGTAAAGATTTAGAAGGTCTTATCTTACCATTTTCAATCATGTATAGAGTTTCTTTATCATCTCCATATTGAATATATTTATTTATAAAATCTCTTAATTTTTCTACATCACCTTTTATAAATGCAGGTGCTTTTTCTAAATAATATTTATAATTATTTGATAATAATGTTGGAGGTGTTACTGCCAAATAGTTATGAAGATAAGCGCATGGATGTAAATCTATTTGTTTATCTTGAACAGTTTCATTATAATCCTCTATAGTCGTTGCATAAGACCAAGCTTGATATGAAGGGTGTGCAACCTCTCTTATAGCATGTCCTGTAAATGTTTGTACAATTCCATCTTTACCTATTACCATATCGGCTTCTGTCCATTGTTTTAATTCAACAATAATAGCGGTATTTTTTAGTTGTCCATCTTTGCCAGTAATTATAAAATCTACTCTTTTAGAAGTGTTTGGAATCTTAAATTCTATTGCAATTCCAACATTTCTTGGAATATTATTGTCAATTAAAACCTTCATCATATATTGCATGGAATTATTCCATGATTTTCTTTCACTTTCAGATGTATGATAACCCATTTTTTCATAAAAACTTTTATCTATATTTTCTTCAATTCGATCTTGAATAACGTCTTCTACAAATAGTTGTTTTGTTGCTTCATATACTATCATAAATAATTTGCCCCTATTTATTATAATTTATTATATTTTGTACTTTTTCCTTTTGATTTTTCTATTGGATATTTTTTAGCAGATATTATAAGTTTTTCTAGTACAATTTCTTTGGGATCAACACCGATTTGGTGACACAATAATATACAATAATTTAAGACATCGGCAATTTCATATTTTAATTCATCTTTATTATAATTATTATTCCATTGGAAACATTCTAATAATTCTCCAGCTTCTATTGAAATTGATTTAGCTAAGTTTTCTGGAGTGTTAAATTGTAACCAATCTCTTTCTTTAGCAAATTGAACAATTTTTTCTTCTAATTCTTTCATTTGGTTCTCCTCATAATATTGTTTAGATTAGTTATAACACAAAATATAACTCATCTCAAGTAAAGATAAATATGATTATTTTAGATTTTGTAGCTTTAACAAATATGTGTTATTATTTTTTATATAAATAATTTTTATGTATATATTAAATTATTTGATTTTAATTTCTGTTTACAAAGTAAAACTTAAATGTGTGATATTTGAATTATGAAAATAAAAATTGCATAAAAGATCTCTTTTTCAATTTGTCTTAATATTGCTTTCTTGTTTTTTTTATATTTAAAAGCTTTTATATTTTAGTTAAAAAGATATAACAAAATGAAATTTTGTAAGATATCTACATCTTTCTCACTTAATTTAGATTTTATCCTTGATTTTGAATTACATCCTGAATTTGTTTTTCAGGTTACTATTTTAAAAAATAATCTTGCATTAAATTTGAAACTCTATTTAATTTTTTTTAATATGTTGATTTTATTTTAAAGTTTTCTTGAATATTTCTAAATTATTATTTGTAATTAATTAAATTATATGAGAAGTTTATGTATTATATTTTTTATTTGAGCGAGAAGTATTATAGGAATGGTTTTGTCAATGTTGCTCAGTTAATTGTATTTCAATATAAATTTTTAAAAGAATTTGATATGTATTTTTGAAGTGTAAATTTTGCACTTAAGAATATTAGAAAAGCGAGTTAATTCTCGCCTTTTAATTCTCTATTCGTTATTTTATTACTAATAATATATGCATCCTTTGCATTAAATTTTAATTTCATATTTTTAATTATTTTGTTTTGACACTCTGGAGTCCAATATATTTTTAATTTATTCATAGCTCTTGTAATTGCTGTATAAAAAATATTATGTGATATGTTTTCTTCAATTTCTTGTGTTATTATTATTTTTACTGAATTATATTCTAAGCCTTGAGATTTATGTATAGAAACTGCATAAGCAACAAAAAATGGAACTACAGAATTAGAGCTTATATCATCCTCTTCATCCAAGTCTTTAAATTCATTGACAAAGAATCTTACTATAGACGTTTTCTCATTATTTTCTATTAAATTTAATCCTACAAAATCTGCTTCTCTTTCATTAATAACAATATTTATTTCTACATCAAACCATATTCTGTGCTTAGCTTCTTCTACTTCTATTTTCTTTATTCTGCCTTTTAAGTTATTATAAATAACTGGTGAAAATCTATTGGATTCATTAAATAAGATTGGATCTCCAACTTTATATGTGCCTATTCCCCAATCTATTGCTTTATTTGTGTTACTATTTTGCATAAATCTGTTTATATTGTTTATACCATACAATCCATCATAGTTTAAACACAAAATAATTTCATCCTCATCATTTAAAGTCAAAATACTTTCATCCAATTTTTGAGAATATCTATTAATCGACATCCATTCAACTATTTCGTCATCTAAGTTTCTTACTTTATCCCATAGTATTTTTAAATTCTCATTTTTACTTCTATATGGTACTGTCAATTCGCACTTAGCTTTATTGTCTAACAGCATTTTTGCTATTCCAAACCAATTTCCGAATGTTATAGATTCAATTTGATATATATCACCAACTAACACTAATAATTCAAAGTTTATATTAGTCAATAATTTTAGAATATCTTCATTACTTACTGTGCTACATTCATCTATGATTAAAATATTGCAATTTTTATCAATAAATTTATTCGATAAAATTTTTTTAATAGTATAAAATTCACAATTTTGTGCACTTATTTTTCTTTTTAAATTTTCTACAGCAGGATGTGTATTAGCTAAATATATTTTTCTGTCATTATTATAATAGTTAGAAATGTGATTTATCATTGTAGTTTTTCCGGTTCCAGCTGCACCATATATAAGGGCTATCTTAGAATCATTAAATATTTTTTTCAAAACTTGTCTTTTTTCCAGATCATCAATAAAATATGTCCCTGTATTTAACCAAAATTCAACTGAATTGCTATATCCTCTTATTCCTTCATTTGATAGTTCTTCTAATTTATTTATTATCTTTATAGTATCTTCTTCATATCCTCTTATATAAACATTTTGTCCATCTATAATTAACTCTCTATTTTTATGTTTAGGCAAATATAACCTTGAGTTATATTTACTTACTAAATCCTTGACATTTCCTAAGAAATTTAATTCTTGTATTGTAGTATATAAACATCCATTTTGTTGTGTATTAATTTCAACATATCTTGCCAATAATTCATCCTTTCTACTCCAACAATCTAAACATTCAAATAAATCATAACTTTTAGGATTATGTTTAATTAAAGATGTAACAAAAGGCATTTCTTCAAAAGGTAAACATCCCCATTGTAAATATAAACCAGACATTTTAAAATTTTCTCTATTTAAATATTGTCTTTGTATTATTGCATTATTAAATGTATGTAATAAATATCTAATGGTATTAGTTCCAACTTTATTATTATGTATGATATCTCTACAATTATCAATTAATGTAAATATATAATTTGTCTTGCAACGTTCATTAAAATCTCTCTTTATTTTATTATATCTGCTAATGTTAATATCAGCCAAATAAAGCAAATTATAATTCATTTTTGTAAGAAACGGCATTATTTCTCTATATTCCTTATAGCTAGCTCTGAATTTAACATCTTGCCCAAATAATTTAAAAAAATTACTTATCTCACATGGTCTAATTGATATTTCCCAATTAGTTATTATTTGAATATCAGAATATGCACCAAAGATTTTAACTTTTTCTTTAATAACTGAAATTTTCACTGAATAATTTGTATTAATTTCACATCTAGTAAACATTGTTATTCTATCGAACTTGCTTGGATTATCAACTGCATGCGATAAAGTCACTTCATAATATATTTTACTATTTATGAAAAAAGGCTTTATTTTTTGAACATAATACCTACCACTAATATATTTTCTATTTTTTAAATATTGAATACTATTAATTTTGTTTGCAATCTCACCATAATATTCATAATATGTTTTATCAGTATTTAAAGGAAATTTGTCAATATTTTTTAATATCTCAATATCAAAATTATTTTTGTAAAAATTCTTTAGTCTCAATAAATATTCATAATATTTTAGCATAAGTCTTTCTGCATTATCATTTGTAGGAGTCCTGTGTCCTACTGCATTTTGGACAAATCGATGAAAACTTGATAAAAATTTATACTGTCCAATACTTTTTATATAATTTACTGCCTCTTCAGTATTAGAATGCTTTAACTCCAATTCACATCCTTTTGAATAACTTAAAATTTTAATAGCTGTATGTTCAATTAAGTCTCTCAAGCTCTTTAAAATATGTTCAGATAAAAAACCTCTGTTATAATCAGTAATTTGTTCAATGCTTTCAAAAATTAGTTTATCAATGTTATTAATTTCTAAATCTATATTTTCTGTTTTTAAACTTTTTAAGTTATTCATACTATTAGCTCCTTTTTGACTTTGCTTTTCTTTTTTATCTTATTATATTTCATATTACCATAAACTGAGATGACCTTTTGTTTCTATTAGTTTATTAAAAACCTTTACATCTGAAAGTTGCCATCTATATTTTTTTGAAAGTAACTTTTAGTATAGATATTACTATGTTCTTTTAAGAATAATTATCTGTATTCTGGAGATATTTTATACAATCGACTAACTTAACTTTTTCTTTTTATATTCTTTCAATTTTATTTTTTGGTTATACTACTTAGTTCATCATACAAACCTTGTGGTCCTTCTTCATAATATATGCGTTCCAATTTTAATACAACATTTGTAGCTCTTAATTTAAAATGATTTGCTTTTTATATTGCTGATAAATGGTTGCATGCATATATTCTATAGCATTTTGCTTGAAATTACCATCATAACTGCTTTTTAAAATCTTAAATATTCCTTATACGCCGTGTAATTTATGTTTTTTTACCCATGTTAAAATTGATTTACTACTTTGAATATTAAACTTTTTATAACATTCTAAATAACTATTATATTCTTCAAAATAATATTTAATAATTTTTAATTTTAATTTATTTGAATATTTAGACATAAAAATGAAACTTCATTGTTAAACTATATATTTTGTCTAACATTTTGGGTTCACTCTTCATTCATTATTTGATTTATTTCTTTTAATATCATATTAATAATTTGTACTAAATATTTTTGTACTATATTATAATCTTTAGCAATTTTATATACTAAATCTGGCATAACTTTTAAAGTAATATTTCCTACACAGTTTTCTGAAAAAGCAGTAATTGCAATTGAAAATCTGTGTGTCATTTGATTTCTGGTATTTGAAATACATTCATGTATTCCTTTATCTATATTATATTCTTCAACTTTATAATCTTCTTTTAGATATTTTAATATTTCAGTAAAGTCTATTTCATTTATATTTTTTGAACTTAATTGTTCAATTACTTTTTTATAATGTATTTTTTCTACATTGATGTTCATATCATAATATAAGTTATATAATTGAGCTAATGAATCTCATAAAATAACCTCTCTGAATAATGCATTTTCTATATAATAATATGCATTATTTTCTTCTTGACTAATTTGATTATCTATAGGATTAAAATATTTTAAATTTATTTTCTGATATGCTTCTACACATTTTTCTATTGATTTTTTTGTTTTGTTTGATAAATCATTTATTGATTCTAAAAAATGGTTGTATTTGAAAACCTTTTTTATATTTGAATTTACGTTTCCAAAAATACCTGAAATATATTTATTATTTTCCAAATTAATATGAAAGTTATTAATTTTAATTTCATACTCGTTGATTAATCTTTCTATTATTATTTTTTCTTTTTCATTTATCATTGGTAGAAATTGTTCATTAGTCATATATATATTCCTCTTTTTACTTATTTTTTATTCCATTGAGTTCCCTCATAAATTAATTTTATTGGATAAATTTTTTCTTTCATTCTTGAATGTGAGACATAGCTTAAATTTGTATCATCTTTTATATTATCAACATCTACAATAATTACATCATCAAATTCTTTTCCTTTTGATTGATGCATTGTCATAATGTATAACCCACTACTAATGTCCGAATAAGAATTTATATATTGCCTATTAAGCATAATTTTATCAATCTTCTTATCCGTTATATCTTTATTCTTCAAACATGTCTTTATAAAAAATAAAACTGAGTAGTTAATTTCATAGTTATTTTCTTTTAAAATTGATATGATAGATTCAATACAATTAAATTTTGAATTCAAATCTATTTGTTCTTTGAAATCTATAAATATATTTTTTATCTTTGAAAGTAATTTACTTCTCGCTTTTTCAATTTTTATATCTTTTATATTTTCTTTGCCATCAATTTCATCTCGATTTGTAGACATTAAAGCTAAATAAATATATATTTCTTTATTAGTATCTATCTTTTCAGGTCGTATTATTTCTTTTAAATTGATTGATATTTTTAACAAGTCATTGCTATCTTTATTTTGTTTTACATGAAAACCATTTTCCATAAATATTTCTCTTATTCTTTTAGCTTCACTTTTTTCCCTACATAATATTGCAATACTTTTTTCCTTTTTCAATTCTTTGCTTATAATTTTACTAATATTCCAATATATATTTTTACTTATAATAGTTAATTGACTTTTTTTGCTTTTAGTATTCCTCCACGTTTTATTTGCTTTTACTTTTATATTTATACAATTTCCATTTATTAATTCATCATAATTATACTCTTTTCCATACCTTATCTTATATAACAATTTTATAATATCTTGTTTATCTTTATATCTAAAAATCTCATCAAATATTATTGTTTTTATACCGGGATATGTTGTTTTTAGTTCTTCTAGCCTTTCTTTTTTAGCACCTCTAAATTCGTAAATCATCTGCAAATCATCTGCAAAAAATATTCCATTGCTATTAATCAATATTTTATTTAAAAATTCATTTTGATAATAATCTGTATCTTGATATTCATCTATAATAGCCATTGGATAATGTTGTGAAATATATGAAGATAATCTTTTACATTTTAGCAAAATTTTATTAAATAAATATCCAAATTCCTCAAAACATATTTCACCTGTTTCATTTGTATACCCTATTATTCTTTTTATTAATTCTTGTGATTTTTTTATATTGTTATATTTACAATTATCATTAATTTTTTTATTCTCTTCGATATTATAATTATTAATTATATTTGGAACTTCTTTTAAATCCTTTTCTTCTAGTCCATCTTGATTGATATTTCTTTTTATTCTTTCACCTTCCACTATTAGAATTTCTTGCTTAATTCCTATTAATTTTCTATATATTTCTATGTATTTTTTAATAAATGAATGATAATTCGTTATTTCAACATAAGGAATTATACTTTCTTCATTTTTTAATTCCTTTAATAATTGAGCTCTAGCATTTTTAGAAAAAGTTATTACCAAAACTCTTTGAAAGTTTTTATTAAATTCTCTATTCCTCTCTATATACCTTTTAGCACATTGTATTGAACAAAATGTTTTTCCTGTTCCAGCTGGTGCTTTAACAAGTATATATTTTTCTTTTTCAACCATGTCTAGCAACATTTTTTGTTTCTCATTTAAAACCATATTAAAACTCCTCTAGTAAAAAAGTGTTTGACAAGCTTTTATCATATATTTTTAATTGTTTATTTTCCAATATATTATCCATAAATAATGTAAACTGTTCTGGTATGTAATCATTTTCAACTAATAAATTAGCTAATAATCTAGTATAATATGATCCAGCAAAAGATTTATGTAACATATATCTAATCGTATATTTCATATCTTTTAAATCTTCATATGTATTTATATTTTCCTTACTTTTATGTTCAAGCTCATTTTTAATATCTTCATCATCTTTAGAAAAAACTGTTCCTTTAACTTTATTAAAGTCCATATATTCTTCAAGTTTTTTTAAATTTTCATTAATATATGGGTAAATCCAGTCTTCATAATCATTTTTACTTATATAAACTTTGTCACATTTTCTTGCCCAAATTTTAACATCAGAAATCTTTAAGTCCGTGTCATTATCAGTTATTATAAAAGGTTTTATATCAATTTTATTTAATGCGTCAATATATTTATTAAAGTTTCCTTTTCCTTCTATTGGTATCAATGAATAATCAATATATTTTCCAAATTTAGATACATATACAGGAATAGAATTATATTCTGATTCTCCTTCTACTAATATCACTCTTTTTGACATTACTGATGCTATAAAGCTTTTTTTATTTGCTTTACATATTTCTTTTAAACTGTCTTTTCCTACCAGTTCAAATAATTGCTTTATTTTATTATCATTCATAAAATAGATATTAAAATAATCAAATGATTCTATAATATCTGGAGAATGACTTGTGATGAACAATTGTCCAACTTCCAATTTTTTATATTGATCTAGTATATAAATTTGATTTTTAGGTTCTAAATTTTGTTCTAACTCTTCTATAAATACAATACCTCTTCCTTCTAATTTCTTTTTCATTAATGATAATAATAATAAATTTTGAATACCTGTAGATTGGCTTTCTAGTGGTAAATTATAGTTTTCTTTTGTTATTCCTAATTCTAAATTATTATAGGCTTTGTTACCAATAAATTCTTTAGCAATAATTTTATATTTATCAGCTCCATTAATCTCTTCATCAATTTTTAAACTTTTTTCTAAAAACGTTTTTATAATTTCAGATTTTTCTAGTTTATTATTAATTAGTTCTATTGCGTCATTGGATATTTCCTTTAATTCTTCATCAATTTCTTCTTTTATTATCTCTTGTAATAGGGTTTGATATCCAAATGATAACTCTTTTGTTGGACTTCTCTGTGTGCTAACAAAACTATAATTAATATTCTTTCTAGCATATAAATTAAATTTTATTTCTTCAGTATTTGTAACTAATGACCATAGCATTCTTTTATCATTATCATTTGTTAATTGCACAATTAGCATTTCTTTACAGTCTTGTAAATTTGTATCTTCATTTACTATTCGATCATCTTTTGTAATATATTGTATTGCTCTATCCTTATCTTCAATTTCAAGATCATCAATTTCATTTAACCAAGCTTGTATTACTATTTTATTTTCTTCATTTTTTTGATAATAATCACTTAATTCGAAATAATCACCTTTTTTGCTTGTTGAAAATAACAAATTTAGTGCTTGTGCCACATTACTTTTTCCGCATCCATTATGTCCAAATAATACATTTATCTTTTTGTTAGGATTCCACTCCAAAGACTCTATATTTCTAAAGTTTTTTATTATAATTTTATATATATACATATTTTTTACCTACTATTTAAATTTCCAAAACTCCTATATCTTGATTTTCCTCATCGCCATATCTGAATTAGTTATTGTATGACTTAATTCTTTATCAAACCATTCTGGGACTGGTATTGAGTTTGCTTGTTCTTCTGAGTTGAATTCGATTTCTGCAAAGATTATGCCGTCATAGATGCCATGGAATATGTCTAATTCGATTTTTAGGTCTTCTATGTATGGAATTATATATCTTGTTTTTGATAAAGAATTGTAGCTTGGATTTGTTGGTAAGCTATTGTATTCGTCTTCGGTTATTTCTTTTTCGATTTCGTTAACTGATAAGTTCTTTTTGTCTGTTTTGATTGTATATGTATATGTTGTTTTGTTGTTTTTTATGCATTTTCGTTTTCTTACTATTGTTAATTTGTCTATATATAAATAGTCTTGTACCATCTCAATTTTATTATAATTGTTTAAGTCTATGTGACTTATGTCTTTTACTAAAAATTTCTTTTCAATTTCCATTGTATTCTCCTTTTATATAAAATGAAAACAGCCCCCATTTGGAGACTGTTTTCGCATTAGATTTTATAAGATAATTGAAAGGACTTAATTGGTCGCATTCAACTTGTCTCCATCTTTCTTTATTCGTTATTTTATTGAATAAAGGTGTTACCTCCAAATCTTATTAAAGAAAAATCAGAAGGATTTTATTGCCTCGTAGTTTTAAATTAGTGAGGCTTGGAATTCATTGCTACTATTATAATACAATTATTTAGTCATGTACATAGGTTGGCTGTATATTTTATAAACCTAATTCATCTAGTTGCTTGGAAGAAAATTGACCTGAGTAGGAATAAGATTTACCACCAGTATAATCGTTGGCTTTCTTTCTTAGTTTTTTATCTGCTTCACTATCTGGTATATCTTTCCTTGTTCTTTCATCTATTTCTATAATTGTACTGCCTTTAGACTTTGCTTTATTTGAGCCTTGATTCTTTTTTGTATTTTTTGAAGAATTATTTTTGTTTTCTTTGACTTCTTTGGCTGGTGGTGTATTTGGTTGTTTTGGATTAGTTGAAGCGGAGATGTTTATTGTTGATTGATATTGGTCTTTTTGGCTTGTGGTTGATTCAGTAACCGCTTCTTGTGTGGGTTCTTTTGATTCTATTTTGATTTTGATGGTTTGCTCTGCTTTGTTGTTTGATTTATCTGTTGCAGTATATGTTATTTCGTATTCGCCTACTTTGTTTGTGTCAATATCTCCGGTTATTACTAATGGGATATCTTTGTCTATATTGTCCTCAACTTTGATGTTTTGTGTTAAATCGATTGTGTCTCCTTGTTTGATTGTTATATCTTTTGCTCCGATTATTTCTGGCTTGATTGTATCGATTATTTGTTCTGCTTTTAGCTTTTCTTTTTGTTGTTTGGTAAAGTAGGATTTTAGTAAAATGTCGGCTGTTGTTATTGATAAAATAATAAGTGTTACTGAGATTATTATTAATGTTTTTTTATTTTTTGCCATAATTAAAACTCCTTTTTAATTATATTATCTGTCAAAAAAGTCATCTATATCGTCTTTATCGTCATTTCCATCTAAGAATGAGTCTACGTCTCTTTGAATGTCATCATCTTCTTCAATTTGCTTATCTCTATTTGCTTCATATTCTTCTTTTTGTTGTGTTTTGATGTTATCAAAATTGCCTTCAATGAATGAATCTATATTTCTTTGTCTTTCTTCTGCTTTATCTTTTTCTGATATATAACTGTCATTTCGTCTATCGTTTTCTAGTGCTTTGCTATTATCGTCTTCCATATCTAAAAAAGCATCTATAGCATCCATATCGATTTCTCTGTTTCTTTTTTCTATTTCTTCATTAATTTTTGATATTTCGTGTTCAATATTGTTAAATTCCATATTTTTTCTCCTAACTTATTTTTTATTTTAAATATTCATCTACGAATCTGTTATTTGTGAAGTCAGCATTGTTTTTGGCAATCTCTATAAATTCGTCTACCATTTCTTTGGTGATTTTGCTGCTTTTTTTCTCGTAGAATTTCTTTAGTGGTTTTTGTAAGTCCATCATTACTTTTGTGGCTTTGTTGACGTTTTGTTTGTTTAGTAAGTCTTCCATTCTCTTCATTTCATGTTCGAATATTACTTTACCTATTTTGGTGTGTTTTAGTTGTTCTATTGTGTTTTCGTCATTAATTTCATTTAAGTTGATTGTTTTGCTTGGTGTTTTGTAGCCTAGCAATTGTTCAAATTCATTGTCTGTTATTTCTTTGACGTCACCTGTGTAGTATTTTGATGAAATATTGGTCTTAATGATGTTTTTATCACCTTTAATGGTAACGGTGGTTGATAGTACTATTTCTGCGCTTGATTTACCAACTAAAATTGTGTACGTTCCGTCTTCTATATTCCATTTTTTTAGATTTATGTCGTAGTATTCAAATACCTCATTGTTGAGTGTTATGGTGATTGTTTTTTCTTCGTTTGGGTTTAGATGAACTTTTTCGAAGGCTTTTAGTTCTTTTTCTGCACGGAAGATTTTTGAATTTGTTTTGCTTATATATATTTGTGCTATTTCTTTTCCGGCATGTTTTCCTGTGTTTTTGATTTTGAAGCTTATTGTTGTTTCGTTGTTTGTTTGTGTAACTGTTAAATTTGAATATTCAAATGTTGTATAGCTTAGGCCGTAGCCGAATGGGTATTGTACTTTGATTTTTGCCTTGTCGAAATAGCGATATCCAATGTAGATTGACTCTTTGTAAGATACATTTACTTCGTTTCCTGGGAAATTGTTATATGATGATACGTCTTCATATTTGATTGGATATGTTTCGGCTAGTTTACCACTTGGATTTACTTTTCCTAGGATTGCATTTATTATTGCTTGGCCACTTGCTTCTCCTCCTAGATAGCCTGTGATTATTGCAGGTACTTTATGTGACCATGGCATTGTAATGCTTGAGCCGTGTGATAGTATTATGATTGTGTTTTTGTTTAGTGAACTAATTGATTCTATTAATTTTATTTGGTTTTGTGGTAGGTCCATTGTTGTTCTGTCCATGCCTTCTGATTCGTAATTTTCAGTTAATCCTACAAATAAGAGTACTGTGTTACTTGATTTTGCCAGTTCTTCCGCTTCTTTTAATAATGGTTTGTCTTTTTCTGATTCTATTCTTTCATATCCTTGTGCATATTTGAAAGTTATGCTTTCTGATAGTAAACTGTCATAAGCATTTTCTAGTTTATATGGATTTATTGTTGAGCTTCCTGCTCCTTGGTATCTTGGGGTTTTGGCCATATCGCCTATTACTGCGATGTTTTGAGTATTTTGTAATGGTAATATATTATTTTCATTTTTTAGTAGAACGATTGATTCTTCTGCGATTGTTTGTGCTATTTTATGATGTTTTTCTTTATCATATTGTTCTAATTTTCTTTCAGCACATTTGAATGCTATATTTAGTATTCTTTCTACTATTTGATTTAGATATTCTTCTGAGATCTGCTTATTTCTTACCGCTTCTATTATTTCTTCTACACCATTTCCTCTGCCTCCTGGCATTTCTAGTTCATTTCCGGCTATTAATCCATCAACTCTTTGGTTATTTGCTCCCCAGTCTGTTATTGTGATTCCTTCAAAATTCCATTCTTTTTTTAGAATATCTAGTAATATTTTGTTTTCACTCGCGTATTTGCTATTTACCTTATTATAAGAAGTCATTACGCTCCATGGATTTGAGTTTTTTACTGTGTATTCAAAGGCTTTTAGATAAATTTCTCGTAATGTTCGTTCATCTATCAATACATCTATTGTTCTTCTTCGGTTTTCTTGATTATTTACTGCAAAATGTTTTAAACTTGCTCCGACATTATTTTCTTGTAGTCCTTTTACATATTGACTTGCCATTATTGAGGTTAGATATGGATCTTCTGAAAAATATTCAAAGTTTCGGCCACATAGTGGGTTTCTTTTGATATTCATTGCTGGACCCAGTACTATATTTATATTTTCGCATTTGGCTTCTTCTCCAAGTGTTTTTCCATATAGATATGCTAGGTCTTTATCCCAACTATTTGCTAATGTTGAGCCTGATGGAAAGCATATTGATACTTCGCTTTCATTTACTCCTAAATTATCGCCTTTTTCTCTTTGAATTCTTAGTCCATTTGGTCCGTCTGACATTGTTATTGATGGGATTCCTAGTTCATCTATATTTAAACTATGCCAGTAGTCTTTTCCTACACATAGTTTTGCTTTATCTTCTAATGTCATTTTATTGATAATATCTAAATATTTCATAGTTGCTTCCTTATTTTAATGATTTTCTATTAATTTATCACATGAATCTATTGATATCAATAGATTTCTTTGACTTTGTTGGATTTACATTGTATAATTGAAATATCGTACAATTGAATATGTAGTTTATCGAGGAGGTAATTTATGCTGTTTAGTATTATTGTTCCTATGTATAATTCCAGTAAGTCTATCAAGCTTTGTCTGGATAGTATTTTGCGGCAGAACTTCGATGATTATGAGGTTATAATCATCAATGATGGATCCACTGATGATAGTGAGTCCATTTGTAGAGAGTTTGCTAATGGGAATGATAAGGTGTTATTATATACCTTTGAAAATGGTGGTGTTGGTAAAGCGCGTAGGCGTGGTATCCAGCGTGCTAGAGGTGATTTTTTGATATTTGTGGATGTTGATGATTTCATCAGTCCGGATTTGTTGAAGACATTATCAGAGATTATTGAACTTAATGGTGATGTTGAATTGATTAGATATCATGCTAATCTTATCAATGATGATGAAGGTAAAGATCATCAGAGATATAATTCAGATTTGAACTTGAACATTCCTATGACGGGTTTTGATGCGCTCAGATCATGGACGAACCTTGGGAAGAAGTATGCTCTTTATTGGCTATTTGCTTTTAAGAGGGAACTTTTTGATAGGGTCGCTCCCATGCCGAACTTAAGATGCTATGAGGATGTCGCTTACATTCCTCTTTTAATTGCATCTGCTAACAAAGTTATATCTACGGACTATGTTGGGTATAATTATGTATGTGATACTAGTGATAGTCTCACGAATTCACAAAACATTGACAAACAGCGCACAAGAGCATACGATTTTTATTATGCTTATGATTACGCTACTAAAAACATGAGAGATTTGCTGGACTCTAATTTTGAGTTTAGAGTATTTTTCGTGGAGGATTATAAAAGGAGGCTCAAGTCATATTTTGATGGGTTGGATGAATCCTTGAAGGATGAATTTGCTCGTCTTTACGATGTTTAAACTACAAAAGGAGAACTAGAAATCTTAGTTCTCCTCTTTTTTATTTATATTTTTCCATTGTTCTTCTTTAAATCCAATAAATATTTGATTATCTGTTATTAGTAATGGTCTTTTGATTAGCATTCCATCACTTGATAATAGTTCGATTTTTTCTTTGTCGCTTAATGTTGGTAATTTGTCTTTTAGGTTTAGTGCTTTATATTTTAAACCACTTGTATTGAACCATTTTTTTATTTCTTGATTGCTTTGTTTTATCCATTCTGTTAGTTCTTCTGCTGTTGGTGTTTCTTCAATTATGTGTCTGTCTACAAATTCTATATTATTTTCTTCTAGCCATTTCTTTGCTTTTTGGCAAGTTGAACATTTTGGATATTCTATAAATATATTTTTCATAATTATTTCTCCTTTTGATATAAAAATGAGGCATTGGATTTCCAATGCCTTTTAGCAAATCTGTAAGCCGGGTTCTGTCGAGAATGGTCATTTATCTATTCTATATATTTCTATATAGCTCAAGCCACCAAATTAAGAAGATGACGAGCAGTCTTAACCTTCTTGTCTCGGTGTTGCTCCAGATGGGGTTTACACGGCTAGGGGTATCACTATCCCTACGGTGAGCTCTTACCTCGCCTTTTCATCCTTACCATTATAATAATGGCGGTTATTTTCTGTTGCACTTTCCTTAAGGTTTCCCTCACTTGACGTTATCAAGCATCCTTGCTCTATGGGGCCCGGACTTTCCTCGTACGCTGGCTTTCGCCCGTGCTATACGTAACCATTCAATTTGCTATTTTATTTTACTCTGATTATTGTTAATTGTCAAATTTAAGCATTGTTTTTATTTACAAATTTTTGTTCGCTTTTATTTTCTTGCTATTAATTCTTTATATTTTTCTCCACGTTCTTCAAAGTTTTTAAAGAATCCATAGCTTGCTGCTGCTGGTGAGAGTAAGCATATTGTATTTGGTTTTGTTACTTCTTTTGCTTTTTCCACTGCTTCTGCTAAGTCTTGTACTAAAATTGCTTTATTGTTTGTTAGTTCTTTTGCTATTTTATGTCCTGTGTCTGGCATACATATTATGTGCTCAATATTTGAGTTGTTTAAGAAATCTATTAATGGTTGATAATGTATTCCTCTATCCATTCCACCTATTATTAATGTGTTTACATTTTTTAATGCGTTTACTGCATTTATTGTTGCTGCTGGTATTGTTGATATTGAGTCATTGTAATATGTGATATTATTGTATGTTCCAGCATTTTCAAGACGATGTTCTAGTGGATTGAAGTTTTCTATTGTTTGTTCTACTTTTTCCATGTCTAGTTTTAATATTTTTGCTACTCCTAGTACAAACATTATATCGTTTAGATTATGGTTTCCTAATAGCTTTCGTGGATTATTTATATTATATAGTGGTTTATGATTATAACATACATTTTCACCTTCTATATTAATTAAATCGTTATTTACTGGTATATCTTGCTTATTTTCATAAGTTACTGAGATTTTCTTACCTTTTGCTTTAAATTCTGATATTTTGTTTCTTATTAATTCAAAATCTGAATTGTATAATATGTAGTCGTTTACAGTTTGATTTCTAAATATTTGTGATTTTGCATTTATGTATTCATCATAGTTGTTATGGTGGTCTAAATGTTCTTCAAATATATTTAAGAAAATTCCTATGTTTGGTGAATGATGTAAGAATTCTAATTGGTGTGATGAGTTTTCTAATACTATTGTTTTATCTTTTGTCATTTCTTCTATTTTGTCGAATATTGGAATTCCTATATTGCCTGCAAATACTGCTGGTTTTCCTTGATCTTGCAATATTTTGTAGATTAATGAACTTGTTGTACTCTTTCCTTTTGTTCCTGTTACACTTATTGTTAGTGAATCAGAATATTTTAGCAATAGTTCTAATTGTGATGATATTTTGTCATATATTTTACTTGTATCGATGTCTTTGAATGTTATTCCTGGTGTTTTGATTATTAAATCATAGTCATTTAGATTGTTTAAATAGTATGCTCCACATTTTAATTCTACATTGTTGTCATTTTTTATTAATTCATCATTATTTAAATCTTGGATATCTCCAATGTACAATTTTTTGTTTGGAAGATATTTTCTAATAAATTTGTATGTTGATCTGCCTTCTCTACCAAAACCTAGAATTATGACTTTTTTTATATTTATTTCATTTATAATTTCATTAATCATTGAAAATTGCTCCTTTTAGTATTTTATCTAATTCTTTTGGCAAATTATTTTCTTTATTGTATCTTTTTGTAATATCTTCACTTAAATCGTATAGTCCATAGTTTTCTTTATAATATTTTAATAAATATGGTAATTCTTGTCCTTCTAGGTTTACGATTGTTTTTGATACTGCAAAGTTGATTTCTTCAAATGTTCCTACGCATTCAAATGGTTTCCAATCACTGTGTCCTGTAAGTCCTTTGAATGTTTCTAATAATGTTTCGTCTTCATATAAGTCTTTTTTGAATATGTCTATTAAATCTGCTTTATATAGGAATGGACTTAATATGATGTATACAAATAGACATTTTGGACATGAGCAACACCAATGCCATGGCTCTTTTCTTGATCCTACGTTGCAACTTTTAAATATTTGATGGTATTTCTTTTGTTTTGCAAATAATTTGGCTATTTGTAGCTCATTTAAAGGACGCAAAAAGCTGAAATAAAATGTTGGTATTTTCAGATAAGTGCTTGAATAGTATTTAAAGTCTTCTTCATATTCATAGCTTTTTGAGTATTGATGGTTGATGTTTTCTCCAACAACATTTGATTCATTTGCGCTTGATTCATTTGATAAACAAATATATTTGCGATGTGTTAAATATCCTAGTAAATATGTTGTGAATGAAACCATTGCTGAAAATGGTGTATGTCCATTTATATATCCTTGTTTTACTAAATCGATTAAGTTTGGGTCTATTGTTCTCTTGATTTCGATTATATTATCATTTTCAAATCCTGCTGCTTTGGCACATGCTAGTGTTACTTCTTTTGGATTTATTATTAGACAATAATCCTTGCTTGTGTCTGTTGGTAGTACTTCTAATGTTACGTTTGAGTCTTTTCCTCCACCTACTGGTATTATGAAGTTTGTATATTCTGCTTCATTAATGTTTTTCAAGTCGTTTTCTATGTTTAATTCTTCTCCAATTGACTTTATATTCATTAATTCGTCTTCTGATATTTCTATATTATTTGTATATCTTAATTCTCCTAATCCTAAATAATATAGCTTTTTGAACCATTTTATTTGATCTTCGTTAATATGTCCTGCTTTTATTATTACATTTTTTGAAAATGTTGATTTCCAATATGATATTAATTCTACTAATCCTATATTGAATACTAAATTTTTCACAATATTGTTATTTATAATTGGTTCTTTTATATAATTCTTCTTTTTTATTGTTAAGCTTGGATTAAATGTTGTTAATCCTTCTATTTCAAATTTGAATGTTATATATATGTTTTCATTATCTTCTTCTATTTTATATGAATCATATATAAAATTTGGATATTTTTCTCTTAATTCTTTATATTTTTTTGAGTTATCAATCATGTCTGTCATAGTATATCTCCTACATCTTAAAACTATATTTAGTATATTATATATTGCTACATATATCAAGAATTAGAGGATATTATCAATTGAAAAAATATAAAAAAATGGAATAAGCTTTTTTACTTATTCCATTCTTTATTATTTATTAGTATTTTGTTGTTTTTTGTTATTTAATAATATTTGTAAAAGTGTTCCATTTCCTAAAAAGCTAAATATAGAAAATAGTATTGGTGATATAATTGGAATTAGAAGTATTCCTATTGCCAATATAAAAGAAACAAGATTTAATACAATTGACATTATAATCAAAAATTTTTTATCATTTTCTTTTTTAAAGATTTTTGCTAATACTGCAGCTTTCCAAATGTTTGAATATATATATATTATTGTAAAAAGTAGTGTAGCTGTAGAAAAAAGTATTGCGCTTATTATTAGCATAAAATTATTATCTTGTGCAAAAATAATTAAATTTATAATTATAAAAAAGATACATGAACATAAAAATGCAGATATGAATGAATACGGAATTGTTTTTGGTATTTCTGTGATTTGTTGTATTTTTGTTAATGTTTTTTTACTTTTACAAATAATTATTATTGGCATTATAAATGAGGCAATTAAGCATAAAGTAGAAATTATTATGATTAATATGCTAAATTTGAAAAAAAATCTAATAAAGCCATAAATGGCTTTAAAGAAATTGATGCCTGTAGATCTATCCAAATATGTATCCCAGGGATCCGTTGTTTTAGGAGGAGTTGTTTCGTCCCATTTGTAGTTTTCATTGTTATCTATACTATTTATATCATTTCCTAGATCTAGTCTTGAATCTGATGTATTAGGAGTTATTTCATCCCATTTGTAGTTTTCATTGTTATTTATACTATTTATATTATTTCCTAAATTTAGTCTTAAATCTGAAGCATTTACTTTAAAATTAATAGTAAATATTAATAATATTGATAGTACTAACACTATAGTGCATAGTATCTTTTTCATTTCAATTCTCCTTTTATTTGCTTTATCTTTTTATTTTTCTTTGTCTTTTTCTTCAGACTCTATTTTTACTTTATCTTCTTTCACTTCTGTTTTTTCTTCAGTTGCTACTGGTGTTTCGGCAGTTTTGATTTCTGTTGTTTGAACTTTTGTTTCTTCTGGTTGACTTTTAGTGAATACTAAATTTAATAATATTCCCATTCCTATTAATGTTAATATTCCTGATATTATTCCAATTCCTATTACTTCTATTATTGCTAATATAATACTGAATATTAATGTCATTAATATAACAAATCCATTGCCTTTGTTTCCACTTTTAGCTACTAGTGATGCTAACCATACAATTGCATATACATGTGCTAATAATATTAATAATATGAATAATAATATTAGTATTAGTGCTAATTTTGCAAAGATTCCTGTAATTAATAGTAAGAATGAAACAAGTGGTACTATTAAGAACAATGATAATGCTAATAGTCCTAATAATACTGCTTTACCAAAATCAATGTTTTGTAATCTTATTTTTGTTTCTTTATTTACATTTAATATAATTGCTGCTAGTACTAGTATTACTGCAATTGTTGATAGTATTGATACTGTTTTTGAAGCAATTTTTTCTGTTAATGTTGGTTTTACATTTTTGTCACTTACTTGATAAAAATGATAATTTGCCTTTTTAAATTGTTCTGGTATGTTATCGTCATTTTGTGAGCTTAAATATATTTCTCTTCCAATTTTTGTACTTGGATCTATTACGATTTTTTGTGCTCCAATATATACATTTGCTAAGACTGTATTATTTTTGTTTAAATTTAAATTTTCTGATGCTGAATATATATTGTTTACTACTGTATTTTGAATGTTAATATCTTGTCCTATTAGGTAAATACTTCCATTTACATGTAGGTTTGCTATAGAAATATCTTGTGATAATAGATAAATACTTCCATTTACTGTTCCAGATAATTTTGTTGATTTTGACATGATATACATGTTTCCTTCAATTACTGCATTTGGATTTGTTTGTTCAAATACTTCTTGCATTATAAATTTGTCTGAATAATCTTTTGCTGTGTCAACTACTTTGCTAGAGTTATCTGTTTTTGAATCTGTAACTGGTACAGCATTGCTTTTAATAATATTTTCGATTGTTGATGTTTGTGTTTTTGTCAAATCTTCCAATCCTGAGATTTGTTTTGTTAGTTCATCAAGTCCTGAAATTGGTGTTACGTCTGTTGCATTTACATTTGAGATTAATGCAATTGTTAGTATTATTACTGCTAACATTGTTGAAAAAACTTTTTTCATATTATTTCCTTTCTATAATTCAATTGTTAATGAATTATTTTCTGATTTATATTGTCTACATTTTACATTACATGTAGATAATAAACGTTTTGATGCAATATTTGATTCTGTGTTGCTGTATTTATCTGATAGATAAATAACTTCTTTTATTCCTGCTTGAATTATTGCTTTTGCACATTCATTACATGGAAATAAATCAACATATATTTTTGAATCTTCTAAATTTGCTCCATGACTATTTAAGATTGCATTTAATTCTGCATGGCATACATAGGCATATTTTGTATTTAAGAAGTCACCTTCTCTATCCCATGGCATTTCGTCGTCTTCAAAGCCTTTTGGTGCTCCATTGTATCCTACTGATAATATTTTATTATCTTTACTTACAATACATGCTCCTACTTGTGTATTTGGATCTTTACTTCTCATTGCTGATAGTTTTGCGACTCCCATAAAATATGTGTCCCATGATATATAATCTTTTCTTTGATTACTCATACTAATACCCTCTTACTTAAATATTTTTCATTGATAATTTTACTTTTTGCTTTTCTCTGTCTATTTCAATTACTTTTACTTGTACTACATCTCCAATTGCTACAACTTCTGATGGTGTTTTGATAAATTTATCACTTAATTCTGATAAATGTACTAATCCGTCATGTTTTACACCAATGTCTACAAATGCTCCAAAGTCTGTGATATTTCTTACTGTTCCTGTTAATAATTGTCCTTCTTTTAAATCATCAAAACTTAAAACATCACTTCTTAATATAGGTTTTGGCATGTCATCTCTAGGGTCTCTGCCTGGCTTCTTTAACTCATTGATAATATCTGTTAATGTTAATTCTCCTATATCTAATTCTTGTGCTTTTGTTTTTATATCTATTTTTGATAGTTCGTCGTTGATTTTAGCTAATTTTGCTTTATCTAGTAAGTCTTCTTTTTTATAATTTATACTTTTTAATAATTCTTCTGTTTGTTTATAACTTTCAGGGTGTACTGCTGTATTTTCTAGTGGGTTTAGTCCTTTAGGTATTCTTATGAATCCGGCACATTGTTCAAATGTTACCTTTCCTAATTTAGGTACATTTAACAATGTTTTTCTTTCTTCATATTTACCATTTTCTTCTCTGTATTTTACTATGTTTTTGGCGATTGTCATGTTGATTCCTGATACATATGATAGTAATGATGGGGTTGCTGTGTTTACATCTACTCCTACTTCATTTACTGCATCTTCTACAACGCCTGTTAATTCTTCATTTAGTTTCTTTTGATTTACATCATGTTGATATTGTCCAATTCCAATTGCTTTTGGATCTATTTTTACGAATTCTGCAAGTGGGTCTTGTAGTCTTCTTGCTATTGAAATTGCGCCTCTTAATGATACATTTAAGTCTGGATATTCTTCTGTTGCTAGTTTTGAAGCGGAATATACTGATGCTCCTGCTTCACTTACTATTACATAGTTTACTGTGATATTATAATCTTCTTTTACTTTTGCAATTACACTTGATACAAATTGTTCTGATTCTCTTGAAGCTGTACCATTTCCTATTGCTATTATATTGATTTTGTTTTTTAATATCAAATCAATTAATTTAATTGTTGATCCTTCAATATCATTTTGTGGTTCTGTTGGATATAAAACTGCTGTATCTAACACTTTTCCTGTTTCATCTATTACTGCTAGTTTGCAACCTGTTCTATATGCTGGGTCAAAGCCTAGTACTGTATAGCCTTTTAATGGTGCTCCTAGTAATAATTGTTTTGCATTTTTTCCAAATACGTCTATTGCTTGAATATCTGCTTTGTCTGTTAAATCTGATCTTATCTCTCTATCTAATGATGGTTCTATTAATCTTTTCCATGAATCTGCTATTGTTGTTTTTAATTCTTCTTTTCTTGTTGAATTTTTTATTATTATGGCTTTTTCTAAATCTGCTAAAACTTTTTCTTCTGGTTTTGTGATTTTTACTTTTAGTAGCTTTTCTTTTTCGCCTCTGTTTATCGCTAGTATTCTATGGCTTGGAATTGTTTTTACCTTTTCTGAAAACTCATAATACATTTCGTATGGTGATTTTTCTTCTGGGTTTACTGCTTCTGATGTTATTAGACCTTCATAATGATAAATTTTCTTTAACATTTTTCTATAATTTGCATTATCTGAGATATCTTCTGCAATTATATCTTCAGCACCTTGAATTGCATCCTCTATTGTTACGACATTGTCGTTTAAGAAGTTTTTTGCTACTTCATAGACATCTGTGCTGTCTGTTTGATTTATGATGTTATCTGCCAATTCTTGTAGACCATTTTCTTTAGCAATTGTTGCTCTTGTTCTTTTCTTTTGCTTATATGGTCTATAAATGTCTTCAACTTCTACTTGTGTTTGCGCTTTTTCAAGTGCTGCCATTATTTCTGGCGTCATTTTTTCTTGATTTGTTATTGAGTCTATTACTTCTTGTTTACGTTCCTCTAAGTTTCTTAAATATGTTAGTCTTGAATCTAAATCTCTTAATTGTTCGTCTGATAAATTGCCTGTTACTTCTTTTCTATATCTTGCAATGAATGGTATTGTATTTCCTTGGTCTATTAATTCTACAGTTTTTTCAACTTGACTTACTTTTACATCTAGTTCTTTTGCAATTATTTCATTAATATTCATTATGATTATGTCCTTTATTCATTTTCAAATTTTATTGTTCTAGTCATTAAACTGTTACTTACATCTGTTATTGGTTTGTTATTAAATATAACATCATAAACGCTGTTTACTATTGGCATTTCTACATTATATTTTTCTGCTAACCTATGTGCAATTTCTATATTGTCTATACTTTCTATTGTCATTCCAATCTCTTTTTTTATTTCATCAATTGACAAGCCTTTACCTATTAATCTTCCTGCACGTCTATTTCTACTTTCATCACTTGAACATGTTAGAATTAAATCTCCTAGCCCTGATAAACCATAAAATGTGTCTTTTGATGCTCCAATTTTTACTCCAAGTCTAGCTATTTCTGCTAATCCTCTAGTAATGATTGCTGATGACGCATTTGTTCCAAGTCCTAGTTCTGCTACTATTCCACAACAAAATGCTATAATGTTTTTTAATGCTCCACCAATTTCTACTCCTAATACATCGTGTGATTTATAAATACGCATTGTTTCAGATGATAATATTTTAGATACTTCAGCTAATAATTCGTCATCTTTTGATGCTAAAATTATTGCTGTTGGAATTTTGTTTACTACTTCAATTGCGAAGCTTGGTCCTGATAAGACTCCTAATCTTATTCCTGGTAATTCTTCTTCAAATATGTTGTTCAATGTTTGAAGATTTTCTGTATCAAATCCTTTTGAACATAGTATTACTGGTTTATTTCCTACAAATTCCTTGTATTGGTTAAATACATTTCTAGTAAATTTTGATGGTGTGACATGTAAAATTATTTCGGCATTTTTTACGACTTCTTCTAATGAGTTTGAACAATGAATGCGTTCATTTATTGTTAATTCTGGGATATAAACTGTTTTTCTATTTATATTTATGTCATTTTTTTCTTCTTCTGTGAAAGACCATATAATTACATCATGTCCTTCTCTTGCAATGTGTTCTGCTAGTGCTATGCCCCAGCTTCCACTTCCTATAACGGCAATTTTGCTCATGATATACTCCTTATTTTTTGAAACTTAATTGTTTTTCTTCTCCTGATAATAATCTAGTTATGTTCGATCTATGATTAAATATTACCATTAAAGCTAAGATTATTGAAAATATTACAAATGATATTTTACTTCCTGGTACAATGAAATTCCAAGGTATGAATAGGCATAATACTGGGAATAGTATTGCTGCCATTATTGATCCGATTGATACGATTTTGAATACAATCATTATTATTAATGCAAATACTAGACAAATTAGTCCAATTCTCCAGTTAATCATCATTAATACTCCTAATGATGTTGCAACTCCTTTTCCTCCTTTGAAATTAAAGAAACATGGGAATGTGTGTCCAAGTACAACTGCTAATCCTGCAATTTCTACTAAAAGTCCTTTTGCATTATTGTCTGCTTTTATTATATTTCCTATAATTATTGCTATTAATATTGCTATTACACCTTTTAATATGTCACATATTAATGTTAAAGCTGCTGCTTGTTTTCCTGCAACTCTTAATACATTTGTTGATCCTGCATTTTTGCTTCCTTTTTCTCTGACATCTACTCCTGCTAATTTTTTTGAAAAAATTACTGAAAAACTGATACTTCCTAATAAGTATCCTACTAATGCTGCTAATAAATAATATCCTAACATTATTCTTCTCCTCCTCTTTCTCGTGTTAGTATTCTTATTGGTGTTCCTTTGAAACCAAATTCATCCCTTAATTTGTTTACTAAATATCTTTCGTATGAAAAATGGAATAGTTGTTTACTGTTTACAAATACAGCGAATGTTGGTGGTCTTGTACTTACCTGTGTCATATAATAGATTTTTAATCTACGACCTTTATCCGTTGGCGGTTGCACTACTGCGATTGCTTCATTTAGCATATCATTAAGTGTTGATGTTTTTACTCTCATACTATTGTTTGCTGCAACCATATTGATTAATTCAAATAATTTATTTACTCTTTGCCCTGTTTTTGCTGATATGAATAGTATTGGAGCATATTGTAAATATGCTAGTTTGTTATATACTTGTTTTGTATATTCTTCTAGAGTACCATTTTTCTTTTCTATGGCATCCCATTTATTTATTACTATTATTATTCCTTTTCCAGCCTCGTGTGCTTCTCCAGCAATTTTTGTATCTTGTTCTGTTACGCCTTCTTGTGCATCTATTACTAATAGACATACATCTGCTCTTTCAATTGCTAGAGTTGATCTGATGATTGAATATTTTTCAATGTTTTCTTCTATTTTGCTATGTTTTCTTATTCCTGCTGTATCAATTAATATGTAGTTTCCAAATTCGTTACTAAATTCTGAATCTATTGCATCCCTTGTGGTTCCTGCAATATTACTTACGATTAATCTGTTATCATTTAATATTTTATTTATTAATGATGATTTACCTACATTTGGTTTTCCAATGACAGCTACTTTTATTTTTTCCTCATCTTCTGTTGATTCTATGTCTTTGATATCTTCATAAATTATATCTAATATATCGCCGATTCCTCTTGCATTTGCTGCTGATACTGGATGTGGATCTCCTATTCCGAGATTATAGAATTCATAGATGTCTGTTTGGAATTTATTGAAATCATCTACTTTATTACATACCAAAATCGTCTTTTTATTTGATTTTCTAAGAAGTTTCGCTACTTCATAATCTTGTGATGTTACTCCGGTTCTTACATCTGTCATAAATAAAATTACATCTGCTAATTCTATTGCAATTTCTGCTTGTGTTTTCATTTGTGTTGATATAACATCATCTTTTTTATCTTCGATACCACCTGTGTCAATTATAGTGAAGCTTTTGCCTCTCCAATTGGTTTCTCCATAAACTCTGTCTCTTGTTACTCCTGGTGTGTCTTCTACAATTGATCTACGTTCACCAATTAGATAATTGAAAAAAGTTGATTTTCCTACATTCGGCTTACCGATGATTGCTACTACTGGTTTTGACATGTTTGTTTCCTTTCTTCTCTTTTTGATATTATTATATTTATTATTAAAATGATTATTCCAACAATTGATATAATATAACTTAATTCTTCAATTTTTGTCATTTTAGGCTCTACTGTAATGTTTGTTGATTTATTTAATTTTATTTGTATAAAGCCATTTTCTGATTCTGTAAAATCAATATCTTTATTATTTTCATCAGTTATTTTATAGCTTGGATAATAGATATATGGTAATTCTATTTCTGAAGTTGTTATTATACTGATTTTAAATGTTGATTTTCCAGTTTCTTGATTTTTTTCAAAATTATTTATACTTGCGTCACCATTTATTATTATTGGTTGCTGAGTTCTATTATTGATATATTCTAGATTATAAAATGCTTTTACTGGCAAATATTCTCTATTTATTGACATTGGGCTGATTCTTTTTTGTGAAATTGTTTTTTGATAATTATATTCTGAATCTAATTTATAATTTGAATTATAGTAGTTTTTTACATATAAGCAACTTATTATTAATTGGAATAATATTATTATAAAAACTAAAATATCTCCATTGTATTTTTTATTTTGATACAATATTGATGCATTTATTCCACATATAACTGATCCAAACAATATATAAAATCCTAGCATTCTCCATGCAAATTGTATTACTGTCATGAAGTTTGGCATGATTTGCCACGGAAATAATTTTGTTGTCATCCATAGTGATATTGCTGTAAATATTATAAATAATATATATATCATTTTTAGATTTTTTTCTACTTTATTATAGCATATTATACTAAATAATAGTAAAGTAACTGACATTATTCCAAGTGCTAATGTTGGATATGAGTTTCCATCATTATCTTTATAATTTATTTCATTTTCGAATAATGAGTCAAAATCACTTGTGTTTTCATATACATCAGATCCTGTTGTATTCATTATTTTTGAATCAAATATTGCGTATTTGGTATTGGCTCTATATTCCATTAAAGGTATCCAATAGAATGAGGTTACCAATATTGCTATAATTACGTTGATTATTAATATTTTGATTTTATGTAAGTTCAATTTCTTATAAAATGCAATTAAATAAATTATACTAAATATTGAAGCGTATATTGTTGTGATTGTGTGTGATAGTATTAATCCTATTGCTGATAAAGCTATTAAGTATGTTTTTTTAGAATTTCCTTCTGTTAGCTCATATAAGCCATTTAATAATAGTGGTAAGAATATGCTTGCTGAATATTCACCTAAAGCATTTCTTGAGTATATATTTGTTAATTTATATGGTAATAAGATATACATTAATGCTGAACAGGTTGCTGCAATTTTATTCTTAGTTATTTTTAATGTATAAAAATACATTGCATATCCTGATGCTATTATTGAAATTAATGTGAATATTTGTATACCAGTTGATGCTATTGATTTATATGATAATAACATTGGTAGATATGTTGTTATTGGACCATAAAATATGTTTAATGCATATCCAAATCCGTTCATATTATTATTTGAAATTAGTGCTGGAAATATGTTATTTTTGATTAATTTAGAAATGGCTACAATTCTTCCTATATGTATTCTAAATTCATTTGTTGAACTTAAATTCATTTTAAATATTGGAATTGAAATAAGTATTGATGCTAAAAGTATAATTAAATGAGGTATATATTTTTTAAACTCTATTTTTTTCATATTTAAAACAAATAAAGCCAAGCAAAATTGCTGGCTTTATAATAAATATTATTTCTTATTATTTAAATTTCCTTTAATTTCATTTAACTTATTATCAGCATCAGACTTTAAATCTTGAAAATATTCTGCAGATGATTGCATTTCATTTTTAAAAGATGGTCTATTGACTATCTTAATAGAAATATTTATAACACATGCGATTATCAAAATTATTAAAGCTATTTTTTTCCACCATTTCCCTAACATAATTCACCTCACTGTTAGATGTATTATATTAATTTTTATATACTTTGTCAATTAAATATAGTATTTTGATGTTATTGTTTTTTTATTTTTTCAACATAGATGTCACCAAATAATTCTTTTTGATTTGTTAATACTTTACTTCTTCTTGACATTTCTAATAAGCCTGAAAAAGCTGTTACAACTTCTTTTGAATCACGATTTCTATTGTTAAATAGTTTGTTAAAAACAAATTTTGAATGCTTTATTAGTTCCTTGAACATTGTTTTTACACTGTCTCCAACTGAATAAGTTTCTACAATTGCTATTTTATCAATGTTTTTTGCATTTTTATTTAGTCTTGCTTGATTTTTGTTTATCAAATTTTTATATGAATCATAAATTAATTTTGAATCTAATTTATCATCTTTCAATTCCAATTTTGGTAATTCAATTTTCTGAGGTGTACCAAAAAATCTTTTAAATTGATTGTATCGTTCTCTAAATTGAATTGCTCCTTCTTTAAATTGCTTATATTTAATGATTTGTGCTATTAATTCTTCTTCAGTTAATTCATCTTCTATTTTTTCTTGTTTAGGTAATAATTTTTTTGATTTTATATATAATAGATTTGATGCCATGACTAAGAATTCACTTGTAATTTCTAAATTCAATTCTTGCATTGTTTTAATATAATCCAAGTATTGATCTGTTATTTTATTTAAATTAATATCATATATGTCCATTTGGTTTTGATTTACTAAATGTAACAATAAATCAAGTGGTCCTTCAAAATTTTCTAATTTAATATTATATTTGCTTGTTTCTAATGATAATAAATTAACCATTGTTTTCCTCTATAAATTCTTCTTGTGCTATTCTTATTGTTTCCGATAAATACCCTTTTCTGAATAAATAATTTTTTATATCTTGTGGTTCTTTGTTTGACTTTTTTTCAAACATCTTTTTAGCTGATTTAATTTCATATTCATATAGTTCATCATAATGTTCTTCAAAATATTTATCTATTAAGTTACGTGAAATTTCTTTTGATTGCAATTTAAATCTAAGTTCTTTCATTGATAGTGCTTTTAGATTTAGTGCATCAAGAATATATTTTTCAATATACTCTTGATCATCTATATATTTAAGTTCTTTTAGTTGTTGGATTACCTCACAAAGTAATTCATTATCATACTCATCTTTAAATTTATTGAAAACTTCGTTTTCTGTTCTCTTTTTAAATATTATGAATTTTAATAATCTAGTTTTAATTTTATCTTTTTGCTTTAACTCTTCTGTGATTGTAAATCCTGATTTACATCCTTTGAACTTATTTGTTTCTTCCATTGTTATTAATCCTCTGGTTCAATTTCTTGTTCTTCATCTATTTCTTCTTCACATAAACTTTGTTCAAATGCTTCATTGAAATTTTTTCTAACTTTTTGATCTAATTCTTGCATTAATTCTGGATTATTTTCAATATATTTCTTAGCATTTTCTCTACCTTGTCCAATTCTTTCACCATTATAACTAAACCATGCTCCAGCCTTTTCTACAATGTCTAGATTTACTGCTAAATCTAATATATTTCCTGATTTTGAAATACCTTTGCCATAAATTATATCGAATTCTGTTTCTCTAAATGGTGGAGCTACTTTGTTCTTTACAACTTTAACTCTTACTTTGTTTCCTATAATTTCAGAATCTTGTTTTATTGCTTCAATTTTTCTTATATCTAATCTAACTGATGCATAGAATTTCAATGCTCTACCACCTGGTGTTGTTTCAGGACTTCCGAACATTACTCCAACTTTTTCTCTTAATTGGTTTATAAACACTAAGCTTGCATTTGATCTATTTAATACACCTGCTAATTTTCTTAATGCTTGTGACATTAATCTTGCTTGTAGCCCAACATGTGTATCTCCCATTTCTCCATCTATTTCTGCTTTTGGTACTAATGCTGCAACTGAGTCAACTACAACTAAATCAATAGCAGAACTTCTTATTAATGCTTCAGCTATTTCTAATGCTTGTTCTCCTGTGTCTGGTTGTGAAACAATTAAATTATCTATATCAACTCCTAAATGTTTAGCATATACTGGATCTAGAGCATGTTCTGCATCAATAAATGCTGCTTCTCCACCTGTTTTTTGACATTCTGCTATCATGTGTAATGCTAATGTTGTTTTACCAGATGATTCTGGACCATATATTTCTATTATTCTTCCTCTTGGTATACCACCAATTCCTAATGCTACATCTAAGCTTAGTGCTCCTGTAGAGATTGCTTCTACATCAGTTGTTTTAAATTCTCCAAGTTTCATTACTGCACCTTTTCCAAATTGTTTTTCAATTTGGCTTAATGCTAATTCTAACGCCTTTTCCTTGCCAATTGATGTGTCTATTACTTCTTTTTCCTTTTTTGCCATTTCTTCCTCCATTTAAAACATTTGTTTTGTTTTACAAATCTATTATATATTTATTTTTTTATTTGTCAATACATTTGTTCGATTTTAATTATCTTTGTCTATACCATTTGTCAAAATTGTTGTAAATATTGAAGTTTGTTGGTGCAAAATTTCCTCCAACATTTGCATTTAATAATAATGTTCCTTTATTTCTATAAAGTGGTATATATATTACTTGTTGATTTCCTATTTTTTGAATGTCTTGATATGAGTTTAAATCTTCAATTTTTGAAATTACTTCATCATTATTATAATTTGCAAGATTATTTTGTCCATAAAAATATTCTAATGATGGATTTATTGAATTTAAAATTCCTGTTAACATTACTTGATATGATTTGTTTTCTAATGCATTCTTATATGTTTGATAATTAACGGAATTGATATTTATTGTTATTCCTACTTGAGCTAATTGTGCTTTGATATTTTCTGCTACTTTAATTCTTTCAGGATAGTCTTGACATACTAATATGGTTATAATTAGTGTTTTTCCATCTTTATAAAATCTTCCTTTTAACATTGAGTATCCATCATCTTCTAATACTTTCTTGGCTTTTTCGCTGTCATAACTTAATAATTCTTTATCATTACTTAAATATGATCCATAATCTAATGGTCCTTTTGTTATTATTTTATCATTGTTTAATACATTTGATATTAATACTTCTTTATTAATTCCATAAGCTATTGCTTTGCGTACATTTAAGTTTGATATTACTGAATCATTTTGATTAAATGCTAAAAAATCATATTCTCTTTCAGGATAAACCTTTTTATTATATCCAATTGTTCCAATATAGTCTGTATAATTTGATAAATGTGTGTTTGCTATGTCTATATTGTTCATTTTAAAATCGTTAAATATTTCACCAACTGAATTATATTTATGTACTGTAATTGATTTTGTTGTAATTGTTTTATCTTTATTATGCCATCTTTCATTTTTTACTAGTAAAATATTATTGTCATCAATACTTGCTATTCTAAACATTCCTGTTCCAATTGGGATTTTGGTTGATGAATTAAAATCTTCACTTTTATAGAATTTTGATGATACTATTGGAAATGTTAGATTATATTCTATAAAATTCACTTTTGAATTTAGATTAATTATCATTGTTGTATCATTAATTATATCTATTGATTCTATTGATGATACATTTCCATTATATACTGATGACTGATTTTCTTTAATCTTATTGATTGTGAATTCGACATCTGCTGTTGTTAATATTGTTCCATCTTGCCATTTTATTCCTTGTTTTAATGTTATTTGATATTTAGTATCACTAACTTTTGTTAATCCTTCGATTAAATTATTTTCGATTTGATAATCTGATGTTAAATTTATTAATGGCTCAAATATTAATTTATCTAAATTCAATATTTCTTTATTTTTAGTTAATATTGGATTTATAGTATCATATTCTGCAATTCCCATTTTTAAATTGTCTACTATTGCTACATTATTTTCTTGAACTGCGTTTGTCTGATTTGCTTCTTTTTTAGTATTATTTCGATATATAAAAAATGTTGCTGTTGAAATAACTCCAACTACTATTATTATAAATACTATTAATGTGATATTATTTGTATTTTTCATATTTTCTCCATTTACAAGTATATATTATATTGATTTTCTTCATTTGTCTATACATTATTAGGCGTACTATATACAAAATAGTTACTTTATTTTACAAATGAACTCTATAAACACTTTTTACTTTGTTTGTTTTATCATCTATGTCAAAAATTGCACCATTTAATTCTACTGGTCCTTCTGCTACCTTGTATTTTTCTGGTAGTGATTTAACAAATCTGATTAATGCTGTTTTAATATCCATTCCTAAAATTGAGTTTGATGGACCTGTCATTCCTAAATCTGTTATATAGCCTGTTCCATTGGGCAAAACTCTATTGTCTGCTGTTGGAATATGTGTATGTGTTCCAAATAATCCTGTAATTCTGCCGTCTAAGAAATAGCCCATTGCTAGTTTCTCTGCTGTTGCTTCTGCATGAAAATCAACCATATATATATCAGCTTTTACTTCTGAAACTATTTGATCTGCTACTTCAAATGGATTATTTGACATTACATCATTAATGTTAGTTCTTCCAATTAAATTTATTGTACATATTTTTTTATTATTCTTTTCTATTACAACATATCCATGTCCTGGACATCCCTTTGAATAATTTGCTGGTACTATTAATTTTGGTATGTCAATTAATTCAAATATATCTTTACGTCCCCATGTATGATTTCCCATTGTGAACACATCAATGTTTAATTGATTTAATTCATTAAATATTTTCTTAGTTATGCCTCTTCCTTCTGCTACATTTTCTGCATTTACTATTGTGAAATCTATACTCTCGGTCTTTTGTAAGTTTAACAAGTCACTTTTTAGTTTTTCTACAGCGCCATGTGATACTAGGTCACCAATCGCTAAAATTTTCATAATATTTTGTTTTTCCTATCTTTTATAATTCTTTTTTTACTTTGCTATCATATCATTTTATTTGCTTTTTTTCAATGTTTTTTCTTCTATTGTTTTTCTGGATTTTCACCATATAATCTTCTTTTCTTTCTCTTGTTTGATTTATTTTTCTGCCAGATTTTCGCCATATAATACCTCTATATGCAAAATAAAAAGACCTATGATTTCTCATAAGCCTTGAATTTTCTTTATTTTGCATATTCTGTAATTCTTTTTTCTCTAATAACGTTTACTTTTATTTGTCCTGGATAATCCATTTCATTTTCAATTCTTTCTGCGACATTTCTTGCTAATAATACCATTTGATCATCTGATATCTTCTCAGGTTCTACTATTATTCTTACTTCCCTACCTGCTTGAATTGCAAATGATTTTTCTACACCTTCAAATGAGTTTGCAATGTTTTCAAGTCCTTCAAGCCTTTTTATATATGCTTCTAAAGTTTCTCTTCTTGATCCTGGTCTTGCTGATGATATTGCATCTGCTGCCTTTACAAGTATTGCTTCTGGTGTTTCTGCTGGTACATCATCATGATGTGCTTCTACTGCATTGATTACTCTTGGATCTTCTTTATATCTTTTTAATACTTCAACACCTAATTGAACATGTGTGCCTTCCATATCATGATCTAAAGCTTTTCCTAAATCATGTAGTAATCCTGCTTTTCTGGCAATTTTTGAATTTAGCCCTAATTCTTCTGCCATTATTCTCGCTAAGTGTGATACTTCAACAGAATGTTTTAATACATTTTGTCCATAACTTGTTCTGTATTTTAATTTTCCAAGTAACATTATTATTTCTTGAGGTAAGTTTATGACTCCTGCTTCTATTGCAGCTCTCTCACCTTCTTCTTTAATTGTTTTTGTTAATTCTTCTTTTGCTTCTTCTACTTTTTCTTCAATCTTTGCTGGATGTATTCTTCCATCATCAATTAATTTTTCTAAAGCAATTCTTGCAACTTCTCTTCTTAATGCATCAAATCCTGAAATAACAACTGCTTCTGGAGTATCGTCAATAATGAAATCTACACCTGTTAATGTTTCAAGTGTTTTAATATTTCTGCCTTCTCTTCCTATGATTCTTCCTTTTATTTCATCATTTGGTAAAGTTACTGTTGATACTGTTGTTTCTGCAGTATGATCTGCTGCACATTTTTGAATTGCATAAGTTATTAAATTCTTAGCTGTGTCATCTGATTTGTCTTTAATTTCTTCTTCCATTTTTCTTATGCGTTCTGCTTTTTCATGTGTTAATGTATCATCTAGTTTATTTAGCATTTCAGCCTTAGCTTCTTCTTGTGATAGTTTTGCTATTCTTTCAAGATTATCCATTTCACTGTCTTTTAATTGTTGTACTTCTTCTCTGATTTCTTCAATCTTCGATTCTCTTAAATCTAAATCTTTACTTTTTTCTTCTAAGTTACTAATTTTTTTGTCTAAGTTTTCTTCTTTTTGAATTAATCTTCTTTCTTGTCTTTGAATGTCTCCACGTCTTTCTCTAATCTCATCATCTAATTCGTTCTTACTTTTAAAAATTTCTTCTTTAGCTCTTACAATTTCTTCTTTTTTGATATTTTCTGCTTCACGTTTTGCATTTTCCAAAATTCTCTCTGATTCTGTTTCAGCACTTTCGATTTTTCTTTCTGCAGTCTTTTTTCTCATAATGTATCCTATAATCGAAAATATGATTGCTGAGATTAAAAAGATGGCAACATTAATAATTATGTCCATACTAATATACCTCTCTATTAAATTTTCAATGTACAATATATATAATAAAATTATTATTTATAAATATCTTACACCACTATTTTATGTTATTTTATTTAATTAGTCAACTAAAAAGAAGCTTAAATGTTAATTTGATTATAACATTTAAGCTTCTAATATATTTTTTGTTATGCTCTTGGATGAGCTTTTTTATAAACTTCTTTTAATTCTGGTGTTTGGAATTGTGCATATACTTGTGTTGATGATATATCTGAATGTCCAAGCATTACTTGGATTGCTTTAAGATCTGCTCCATTTTGCAATAAATGTGTTGCAAATGAATGTCTTAAAATATATGGTGTTATATCTTTTGAAATATGTGCTTGTTCCTTATAATATTTAATTATTTTCCAGAATCCTTGTCTTGTTAATCTTGATCCATTTAGGTTAACAAATAATGCTTTGTTATTTTCGTCTTTTATCAAGATTGGCCTTGCCTTTTTTATATATTCTTTTAAGGCTCTTAAAGAATATTGTCCTATTGGAACAACTCTTACCTTTTTTGATACTCTTGATGTTGCTGTTGCATTTTTTAAATCAACATCATCAATGTTTAAATTCATTATTTCAGTAACCTTCATTCCTGTTGCATAAGCGAATTCAAGCATTGCTTTGTCTCTTATACCTTTTAAATCAACTTCATTTGGTTGATCTAATAATAATTCTACTTCTTCTGAAGTTAATACTGATGGAACTCTTTTTTCTATTTTAGGTGATGGAACCTTACTTGTTGGATTTGTTTCAATTTTCTTATTTTTTATTAGATATTGATAAAAAGATCTTATTGTTGCTAAACTTCTTGAAATTGTTGAGCTTTTCTTTCCAACGCTTTTTAGATATTCCATGTATTCTTCAATGTTTTCTTCTGTTATTTCAGTATAATTTATCTTTTTGTCATTTAAATATCTTTCAAACTGTAAGATATCTCTTCTATATGATTGTAGTGTATTATCTGATAATTTTTTATCCATTTGTAAAAATTCTAAAAATTGTCTTATTTCTTTATCCATTCTACTTCCATCTTTCCTTTATTTTTGTTTCTATCAACTTGTTATGTTATATCATTTTTTTAGCAAAAAGTAAAGACTTATTGGATTATTTCTCTATTTTTCCGTATTCTCCTCCTCCACCAACTTTTATATGTAAATCTCCTTTTCTCGCTAAATTAATGACTTCTGACAATTTTTCACCTACTACTGATTCAATATCATCTTTTGTTATTTTATTTAAAACTGTCATTTCTGTTCCATAAGCTTCTAATAATTTATCAATGACTTTTGGGCCAACTCCTGGTATAAATTGTAATGGATATTGGTAATTGTAAACTGGTCTGTTTTTAGGTGACTTTGATTCTTGGTCTTTAATCATAACGATTCTATCGTAAACTCCCATTGTTATATGTTTATTTGAGCCACATTTGTCACATATAATTGCTGGTGGTTCTGTTTCGATTTGTTTTTCACAATCTTCACAATAGCTTCTATTGTATTTTCCTAACTTTGGATCTAATCCATAATTTGCAATAATTCTTCTTCCTTCTTCTCCTTTTATAGCTTTAAATACTTCCTTAAAGTTTATATCTTGCACTTCTAATTCATTATATTCTCTTGCTATTTTAGGTAATGAATGTGCATCTGAATTTGTTAAAAAGTTTTTATTTCCTAATTCTGATATTGTATCTGCTAAGTGTGTATCTGAACTTAATCCTAATTCTATCGCGAATATTCTGTTATATTTTTCTTTAAATATTCTTTCTAATCTTTTTGTACAATTTCCATAATAGCTTTTAAATGGCGTAAAAACATGTGCTGGCACTAAATATCCATTATATTTCTCTACTATATCTATTAAATCATATCCTGATATATTTGCTCTTTGAGTACTTAATGTTATATTTTTTATATGTGTTGACATTTCTTTTGAAAATGCTTTAATGTCTTCTAATTTTGGAAAATAGCATAAATTATGTGCACTTCCTGTTTTTCCATCTTCATTCTTTTCTGATGTTTCTATTTCGGCGCCTAATATTATACATACTTTGTTTTTATATATTATTCCACCTTCTTCTAATTCATAGGCATCACCTGTTTTTAAAAAATTTTCTATGTCTTCTATTACGTATGGTGAGGCACAATCAATTACTGATACTACATCTATTCCTTTCCTTTCATAACATTCTTTTGCAATGTTAGCGAAATTTAATGATTTTGCTGCTGTAATTTTTATTGGTTTATTATTTTCACTTCTTCCTATGTGTACATGTAAATCTGCAAATATTTCCATTGTTGTTCCTTTCATAAAAATAGAGAAGTCTTCCTTCTCTACTTAATTTACATTATTATATTTTCTTCGATTTCTTCTATTTCAGGTCTTTCAATTTGTTTCATCATTTTATCAATATCTGTTGCTAACTCATTTGCTGAAAAATTAGTTTCTACTGATGATTTCCCTGAAATAATTAGATTTCGTTTCTTTGAATCTGCTTCTTCAAATCTGTCTAATTCTGTTAACATTACATCTATAAATTTTGGTACATTTATTATTCTTCTATTTGCTTGTTCTTTTAAATATGTCATTCCACCAACAATTTTCATATTAAACCTCCTTTGTGATTTCAAGCGTTTCTGCATAATTTACGAAATCTACAAATTTATCTAAATATTTGTTATATTTTCCTTTTAGATTTCTATTTACTAATAATACTAATGCTTCATCTACTTCCATTGCAATTCTTTCTGGTCTATCTAATAACATTCCTCCAAAATGGTCTGTTAATTCTAGTAAATCACTTTCTGGTTCTCTATTTTCTTGGATTGTATATCTATTTACGCCTTCACATATCCTACAAAATCTTTTATCAAATCCTAGCATTGATAAAAATTCTGCTCCTCTGCCAGCATACATTCTTATTTCTTCTTGATTTCTTGAATTTAATATTTTTTTACAATCACATAATAATCTTGCTGATATTACTATATTATCATCTATTTGCTCTTCCGGATATTCTTGATGTAAATAATCCAAAAATAATTTCAAAATAACTGTTTTAAATACTACTGAATTATCATAGAATATTCCTGTTTTCTTTTTTAAGAAATATACAATATTTAATTTTTTGTTAAAGTCTATTTCGTTTAAGAAATATTCTGCAAAAGTCTCTTCTCCCATAGTTTTCTCCTCGCTATTTTCTCTTTAGTATTATATTATTAAGTCTTTACTTATTCAATGAATGTAACTCAATTGTAATATTATATTTTGATGATAAATTTTGATGTATAATCTAAGTTTGTCTGTACTGATTTGGGATATTTAATTGTGTATATTTCTGTTGCTTTTTTATCAATATTTAATAATTGATTTTCTCCATTATTTTCTTCAAATTTCTTTAGTGATGTAATTAATTTATCATTATTTATTGTTTTTAAAATACCTTCACATTTTTTATTAATTCCAAGCACTCTTATATATTGATTAGTATTTTTCGATTGTTCCATTTCTGATTTTGTTATATCCAATAATATATATGTTAATATTCTTGATATTCTAGTTTTGGTATATCTCTTTGTACTTACTTTTTCTATTATTTCATCTATTGTTTTGCAGGTTGTTGATGCAAGTTTGATGCTATTTTCAAGGCCTTCATTTACATCTGCTATTTGACTAATTTCTTCTTTTGTCATTGTTCTTATCTTATATATTACAATATCTGAAAAATCATTTATTGATGAAACATAAGTTCCCTGATTTTTTAATTCTAATAATCTCTCATAAGTATATTTGGGCACCACTTTACTTATTTCATCAAAGTTATTTTCTATAAACAATTTTCTAATATAGGTTCCTGATGCATAATTTTTATTTATATTTTCATCATTATGCATTGTGTTCTTTCGTTTTATGGCAATTGGTTTTATTTTACTATTGGTGATTTTTAATGCTTTTAAATATTCGATTGCTAGTATGTTGTTTGGTTTTTGCATTACATTTTCCACATTTTCACTCGATAATACTTTTTTTAATGCTATTTCCCTTGCTTTCGGATATGAATTTCCTTTATCTAACTCTTCTTTTATAGTTCTTTTAAATTTATCATTCTCATTTACTAATACATCTGCAATTGCTTGTAATTCTTGTAGATTGTCTTCTTCAATCCCAAATACTAAGTAATCTATGTTTCCTATTTCATTTAGTATTTTGATGCCCCCTAATGCAAAATTCTCCGCACTTGAAATACTGTATATTGTTGGTAGTTCTATTACCATGTCCACTTCATTTTGCAATGCTATTTTTGTTTTTTCAAATTTATTGATTAATGAGGTGTCTCCCCTTTGTGTAAAATTGCCACTCATTACTGCAATTACAGTGTCTGCACCTGTTAATTCTTTTGCTTTTTGTATTTGATACAAATGTCCATTATGGAATGGATTGTATTCTGCAATAATTCCTATCCTTTTTTCCATATTATCTCCTCTTATTGCGTATTCTTAAATTAATTGTTATAATAGCATAGATTTATACGAAATTCAATTTTAAGAGGTTTATTTATGGATAACATATTTTTATATACTGATGGGGCATGTTCTGGTAATCCTGGTCCTGGTGGCTGGGGAGCTGTTTTAATTTTTAATGATATTGAAAAAGAACTTAGTGGTGCTAATCCTAATACTACTAATAATGTTATGGAGATTACTGCTGTTATTGAAGGGCTTAAAGCTCTTAAAAGGCCTTGTAATGTTAATATTTACAGTGATAGTGCATATGTTGTTAATTGTTTTGAAAAAGATTGGATTAATAATTGGATTAAAAATAATTGGGTTAATTCTAAAAAGGAACCTGTTAAAAATAAAGAACTTTGGCTTGAGCTTTATGATTTAACTAAGATTCATAAAGTTACCTTTAATAAAGTTAAAGGTCATTCAAATGTAAAATATAATAATAGATGTGATGAATTAGCTAGAAATGCTATTCTAACAATTTAAAAGTAAAAAAGGAATGGTTGTTGCCATTCCTTTTTTATTATTAATCTATATTTTGTGATGTTTAAAGCATTGTGGTTCATGTGAATTTATAATTCCAATCGCTTGTAAATATGAATAAATTATTATTGTTCCAACAAATTTCATGCCTCTTTGTTTTAAATCTTTTGAAATTGTATCTGATAATTCTGAACTTACTTTATCTAATTCATATATTGTTTCATTATTTGTAAAGTTCCAGATATATTTATCGAAACTTCCATATTCTTTTTGTATTTGTTTAAATATTTTAGAATTATTTATTGTTGCTTTTATTTTTAATTTGTTTCTTATTATGCCTTCATTGTTTTGCAATACTTTAATCTTATTTTCATCGTAATTTATTATCTTATTGATATCAAAATTATCAAATGCTTTTCTAAAATTCTCTCTTTTTTTTAATATACAACTCCATGATAGTCCGGCTTGAAATAATTCTAATATTAGCATTTCATATAGCTTTTGGTCATCATGAATAGGTTCTCCCCATTCTTCATCATGATATTTTGTATATATTTCATTTACATTCATTGCCCATTTACATCTATTCATTTTATATTACCTTGTAAGACTTAATATTTCTGATTTAGTTCTTGGCTGAGTTATTCTTTTTATTTCTTTACCATCTCTAAATACTATTAATGTTGGAACTAGTCTAAAATTATATCTTTTCGCTAAAGCAAAATTTTTATTTGCATCAATCTTTACTATCTTAAAATCAGTCCTTTCTTTTGCCATTTCATCCATTATTGGAGAAATATATTTACAAATTCCGCATGTTTCTGTATAAAAATCAACAATAACTGGTTTAGTTGATTTCAATACTATTTGTTCAAAGTTTGATAAATTTGCATATATTACTTTATTTTCTTTTGGCTTTGGCTGTGGTGCTGGTGTTGATTCTTGTGTTTGTTTAGGTTTCACTGGTGTTGGTTGCGATGTTTGTTTAGGTGCCACTGGTGCTGGCTGTGTTGGTTGTGTTGACTGTGATTGTTTCAATGATTGATTTTGTGGTTGTTGTTTTGGTTGTTCAGCAGCTTTTTGTTCCGATTTTGCATTACTATGATTATTTGGCTGCGTATTTACTACTTTTTGTGTATTATTTTTATTTTCGTTTGCTTTATTGTTGTTGTCATTATTATTAGTTACTGCATTTGAATTGGCTTCTACTTTAATCTTTATTTTCTTTTCTGATGAGTTATTTGATTGATCTGTTGCAATATATGTTATTTCATATTCTCCTGGTACATTTGTATCCACTTTACCAATGACTGATACATCAATTAATTCGTCAGTATTGTCTTCTACTTTAATGTTTTCTTTTAAATCAATTGTTTCACCTTGTTTAATTGTTCTGTCCTCTGCTCCAATTATTTCTGGTTGTTTTGTATCAACTATATTTACATTAATTGTTTCTGTTGCTTTTTGTCCTTTGTTATCTAATTTTTCAAATGTAATAGCTGTTTTTCCTAGATTTTTAAATGTATATGTGTTTGTTACTTCTTCACCATCTATTAATACTTTTACATCATTAGGAATCTTGAAATTTGCTAAATTGAAGTTTGTTCCATATTCAATGTTTTTATCTTGAATTCCTAATTCGCTTACAATTTTAGCTAATTCTGTTTTATTTTCTATTGTTGATTTTTTCTTTTTATTAAATAAAATAATTGTTGTGATACTTGCGACTATTAATATAATTAATACAATTACTATTGATAAAATTATTGTTATTCTTTTTTTATTTTTATCCATATATCCCCCATTTATGCTTTTGTATTTTTATTTTGCTTCTCTTACAAATTTTAAAACTTTAATTTTACTTAGTGCTCCTACTGCTCTATTTAATTCTTTTCCTTTTTCTATAACTAATAATGTTGGCATTGATGAAATATTGTATTTTCTTGCTAAGTCTTCATTTTGATCAACATTAATTTTTACTACTTTTAAATCTTTATTTTCATTTGCTATTTCTGCTACTCTTGGTGACAATATTTTACATGGTCCACACCAATCTGCATAAAAGTCTACTAATACTCTTTTATCCGAATTTAATACTTCTTGTTCGAAGTTAGCTGATGTTACTGGTATTACTGAATTTGCCGCTTCAACTTTTGTTTTTTCTGCTTTTTTGCCTGTTCCAAGACTTATTCCTATTAAAACTGCAATAAATAATACTGCTAATACTATATATATTATTTTTTCTTTCATTTTTTCTCCTATCTAAATATCATTATAATTCCCATTACTATTAGTATTATTCCTGATATTTTTCTGATTATATTGTAGTGTTTTTTTATTGTGTCGAATACTTTTTTCATTTTATCTATTAATAGTGCTGATATAATGAATGGTATTCCTAATCCTATTGAATATGATGTTATTAATAAGATTCCTTTAATTGTTTCACTTTTGCTTGATATTAACAATAGTGCTGATGCTAGAAATGTTCCTATACATGGTGTCCAGCTTATTGAAAATGCCATGCCAAAAATTAATGACTTAAAAAAGTTTAGATTCTTTACATTTGACTTAACTCTATTTTCCTTATTTAAAAATTTGAGCTTTATTATTTCTATATAATTTAGTCCTAATATTATAATTATTATTCCAAATATTATTTTTATGTATTTTAAATGGCTGGCTATCATTTTTCCAAATGTGCTTGCAAAAATTGATAATATTATGAAAATTATGCTAAATCCTAGGACAAAACCTAATGCATTTATCAATGTTTTATTTTTCTTTTCTTCATCTTTTCCAGCAAAATATGATATATATATTGGCAACATTGGAAGTACACATGGTGATATAAAACTTGCAATACCTTCAATGAATGTCATTAAATAATCCATTTATTCCTCCTTATAGTTTATTAAATATATTTCTATATCTTTTAAATTTGCTTTTTGACTATATCTATATAATAATTCAGATATTTGCTTATGATATTGTATTTTTCTTGATATATTTTGTTCATGTTTTATTGCTACTAAATAATTCTCTATTAATCCAAAATCTCCATATTTATTTGTAAATGTTTCTTTAAGTTTTTCACTATAAAGTTTTGGATTATTTATTGCATAATAATAGAATTTTTCGCCTATTAGCTTTTTTATTATTTCTGCATAGCCTAAAACTTCACTATTATTACTTATGTGTCTTGATATTATATAATATCTATTATCTAAATTTATTTGATATTTTTTATCTAAATTAAGATATAATGTAGCTTCTAAATCTGAAAATGTATTTACTAATGATTCTATTTTTGGTGAATTTCCTAAATAAAATCCATTTGATATTATTTCATTTTTCTTCAAATATAAATTTGATATTTCTTCTAGAGTTGTATATAGCATTGCTTTAAATTCTGTTAATACAAAGTTTTTTTCTTGAATTCCTCTAAATTTCTGAACTATACAATATGATAAAGTCTTTGCCTCTTTATTATACTCTATATATATTTCTTCTTTATGCTTTATTTGTATCACTTTTATTAAATTTATTGATAAATTATAAATATTTTTATCAATCATACTTAATAATGCTTTTTCTTCTATGTATTTTGATTCATATTTTGCTTTATCAAACAAATAATTTATTATACATGATTTAATAAAAATATCAATTTTATTATTTCTGAAATGTCTTTCAATTTTATTTTTTAATTCTTCTTTTGTTATCATTTTTCTCCATTACTCTTAACATCTAAATATTGGTTTATTTGTTCCTTCATATAATTAGGTATATTATTCATTTCTGCTCCAAATATTTTAGAATTTTTTCTATCATTTAATTCTTCTAACACATATTTTAATTGACTTAATTTATCTCCTCTTGATATCATTTCTAGCTTGTATCTTTCCTCTGTTATTGGAGTGTTACGCCATATATATGTTGATTCTGTTATTGTTAATTTTGATGATGCTATTAAATGTTTTTTATATAAAGCTGTTGTAATTTCATCTGCTGATTGTTTAGTTTTTGTAGTTACTTTTATGACGTGATATGCTTCTTTTGTTTGATTTATATGTTCTGATAATTCTTCCATGTCTTCTTCAAATTCTTCTATATCATCATCTTCAATGTCTTCTAAAAATTCTTCTGGTATTGGTACTCCATATTCTTTTAATTGTGCAAAATCTTCTATTTTACTTATTACTTTTCTTGTTTTTGTTATTGGGTATGGAACATCTAATATGTCATATTTTTCTACAGATACTATTCTTCCAAGTCTTTCATATCCTGCAAATCCTACTAAAACAATATCTCCTACTTTGATTTCAAAATCTTCTGAAATATAGTATAGTGGTTTTTCTGGATTATCTAAATATTCTACTAATACATAACAATATTCTTTATTTCTATCTTTAAATTTTGGTAATATATGTTGTATTTCTGGTTTATAAACAGGCTTTCCTTGTGTCATTTCCTGTCTTATAAATTTTTTATTATGAACTTTATTAAAAATATCAATTGAATTTTTTTCTTTTGTGTAATCTTCTATTGTATATTTAATTAAATCCGGTATTTGATATCTTATATTTTTTTCACTATCTTTTATTTGATTTAAATATCTATTTTGAATTATCTCTACAAATTCTTTGTCAAATATTATATCTATAAATCCATTATGTATTAAATATCCTTCTTTTGTGAAACTTTCTTTATCAATTGATTCTCTAATATATTCAATTAATCTTGTTTCAATATCATCTGGATTTATTACTTTTTCAAACATTTGAGCTTTTATTAATGCATAGCCCTTTTTATTTGATTCTTCTAATTTATATACTATAAATTCAGTTTTTATTCCTGGCCACTCATTATAACGTTTTTCTAATTCTAATTCTGATATTTTCTTTAATATTGTTTCAAATTGTGGAACTCCTTTAAATGCTCTTTGTTGCATAATTGTTCCGTCAAATCTAAAAAATGTGACCCACTCTGTATAATATTTTTTGCAGAAATATTCCAATTCTGACTTTTCTGCATCTGTATCAAATATTTCTTCAACTATGATATGATTTTTTCCTAAATCTTTTCTTATTAGTACTGATACTACTGATTTATTTGCTAGTAAATATACGAATTGTCTATCACTTACCTTATACTCTTTATATTCTGTTTGTTTTAAAAAATTATTTAATGCTTTTATAAATATTTGTAGTGTTGCTTCCATTTCTCCCTCTTTTCGGTGTTATTATACATTATTTTTATATTAGTTGCAAAAGAGTTTAATAAATATTTTAGTTTATTTTTTATATAATATAAAAAGACAAACTCTGCATTTATACTGAGTTTGTCCGATACTATTTTATAATTCAAATTGTGAATTATATAATTTGGCATAAAAGCCATCTTTTTTCATTAATTCTTCATGATTGCCTTGTTCTACAATATTTCCATCATTCATTACTAGAATTATATCTGCATTTTTTATAGTTGATAATCTATGTGCTATTATGAACGAAGTTCTTCCTTCTGTTAATTTATCCATTGCTTTTTGTACTAATTCTTCTGTTCTTGTATCAACGTTTGAAGTTGCTTCATCTAAGATTAAGAATGGTGTTTTTTCAAGCATTCCTCTAGCAATTGTTATTAATTGTTTTTGCCCTGCAGATATTGAATCATTTTCATTTATTTGAGTATTTAAACCTTCTGGTAATGATTTTATAAAATGGGTTATTCCTATTTTGTCACATACTGCATATATTTCATCATCTGTTAAATTATCTCTATTAAAGGCAATATTTTCTCGTATTGTTCCTTCAAATAGCCATGTATCTTGTAGTACCATTGTAAATAGTGATGCAATATTTTCTCTGCTTAAATCTTTTGTACTTATGCCTTCTATTTTGATATCTCCTGAATTAATTTCATAAAATTTCATTAATAAATTTACTATTGTTGTTTTGCCTGCGCCTGTTGGACCAACTATTGCTATTTTTTGTCCCGGCTTTACGTTTACTGTGAAATCTTTAATTATATCTCTTGTTTTATCATATCCAAAATAAACATGTTCAAATGATATATTTCCTTTAACTTCTTCTGGATTTAATATTTCCTTAGAATTTTCTTTTGGTAATTCTTCTTCATCTAAGAATTCAAAGACTCTTTCCGATGCTGCTGCTGTTGATTGTATACTTGTAAATGATTGTGCAATTTGTGATAAAGGTGATGAGAATAATCTTACATAAGTCATAAATTCTACTATTACTCCAAATGTGATTTTTCCACTGTTTGCTAATAATGCTCCTACTATACATACTGCTACATATCCAAAATTACCAACAAATTGCATCATTGGCATCATTAGTCCTGATATAAACTGACTTTTCCTGTTTGCTTCATATACATTTTCATTTAAGTTATCAAATTTTTCACTTGATTCTTTTTGTCCATTATATGCTTTTACTACTACTAAATTAGAATATACTTCTTCTACATGTGAATTTAGCTTTCCTAATTCAGTTTGTCTTGCCGCAAAATATTTTTGTGATTTAGCTAAAACCAATCCCATAAATATAAATCCAAACATGACTGATAATACTGCTGTTATTGCCATTATCCAGTTTGTATAAAACATCATAATTAATGTTCCAAAAAATAGTACCACTGCTGATACAAGTGTTGCTAATGATTGATTTAATGTTTGTGCTACTGTGTCTACATCATTTGTTACTCTTGATAAAATATCTCCTGTTTGATTCTTATCAAAATATTTTAATGGTAGCTTATTAATTTTTTGTGAAATTCTTTTTCTTAAATTTTCTGCGAATCTATTTGAAGTTTCTGCCATTAAATATTGTTCAAAATATGTAAATAATGAACTTAAAATATAAATTATTACTAGTATAATAGTTATTTTCTTTATATTTTCTATATTCATTTTTGGTTTTATTATTTCTTGAACTGATTGTGGTAATTGTTCAATTTTGATATATAGGTCTTTTGCATTAGTACCATTGCTTTGATTTAATGTTTGCATTACTTGCATTGTTTTAATTTGATCTGGTACACTAATTTCTTTTCCATCAATTATTACATTTTTTTGTAATTGATTTATTGATATTTGTTTTTCTAATTCTTGAATATTTTGTGTATTTACTACTAGTCCCTTTGATATTTCATCAACTAATTTTGCTAGTCTTTTTGGTGCTATTATTGAAAATATTGATCCAAATATTGCTAATATTATTGATATAATAATTATTATTTTAAAACTTTTTAATTCTTTTAATAATCTTTTTAATGACTCAGAGAAATTTTTTGCTTTGTCATTTGGATTTGTTGATAATCCTCTATTATTAGGCATTTTCTAATTCCTCCTTTGTTAATTGTGATAGTGCTATTTCTTTATATACCTCACAATTTTTTAATAATTCTTTATGTGTTCCTATTCCTACGCATTTTCCATTATCTAATACAATAATTTTGTCTGCATGCATTATTGTACCTATTCTTTGTGCTACTATTAGTGTTGTTGCATCTTTAGTATATTCTTTTAATCCTTTTCTTAATATCTTATCTGTTTTGTAATCAAGTGCAGAAAAAGAATCATCAAATATGTATATTTCTGGATTTCTCGCAATAGCTCTTGCTATTGATAAGCTTTGTTTTTGTCCTCCAGAAATATTAGTTCCACCTTGTGATATTGTTGCATCATATTTCCCATCCATTTTTAATACAAATTCTTCACCTTGTGCTACTTTTAATGCTTCTTCTATCTTGTCTTGTGTTATTTTTGATTTTCCATTATCTCCATATACAATATTTGATTTTACAGTTCCGTCAAATAACATTGCTTTTTGTGGAATATAGCTCATTCTATTTCTTAATTCTGCTTGTGTGTAGTCTTTGACATTTTGTCCATCTACTAAAACTTCACCTTCTGTTGCATCATAAAATCTTGGTATTAAGTTTACTAATGTTGATTTTCCACTTCCTGTTGAACCAATAAATGCTACTGTTTCACCTTTATTTGCTTTAAACGATATTTTCTCCAATAAATACTCTGAAGCATCAGGATATTTAAATGATACATCTCTAAATTCGACAGTTCCTTTTTCTGTAACATCTGAAGTCCCTTTGTTTCCATCTTTTATACTATCTTTTGTTTCTAACACTTCTTTAATTCTGCCTGCAGATACTTCTGCTCTTGGTAACATTATAAATATCATTACTAACATTAAGAATGACATGATTATTTGCATTGCATAGCTTGAAAATACTACCATGTTTCCGAAAATTGCTATTCTATCTGTTAATAATGCATCATTGATTAATTTAATTCCTATTAAATATATTGATAATGTTAATAGATACATTACAATATACATTAGTGGTTGCATTACTGCGAATGATTTTTGATTAAATAATTGTGTATCTGTTAGCTCTGCATTTACAGCATCAAACTTTTCTTCTTGATATTTACTTGCATTAAATGCTCTTACAACTCTTATTCCTGTTATATTTTCCCTTGCTTTGCCATTTAATTTATCCGTTAATTTCTGTATCTTTTTAAATTTAGGTAGTACAAAAACTACAATTAGTGCTACTGCAATTAGTAATACTAAAACTGCTATTCCTGTTGCTGCACTCCATTCCCATCCTTTATTTAGGATTTTTCTTATTCCCCATATTGCAGTAATTGGTGCTTTTACTAAGATTTGTAATCCCATTGCGACAAATGATTGTATTTGAGATATATCATTTGTTGTTCTTGTTATTAGACTACTCGTTGAAAATTCTTTTACTTCATGCAATCCTAAACTTTCAACTTTTTCGAATATCTCTTTTCTAATATTTTTTGAAAGATTTGCTGCTACATTTGCTACTAAATATCCTGTTATTACTGTTAATATTAAACTTCCTAGTGAACATACTAACATCATACTTCCATTTTTCCAAATATCTGACATTTGGCTTCCCTGTGTTTTTACTAATTGTGTAATTTCAGACATATAATCAGGTGTTTTTAAATCTAGATATACCTGAGCTATTATCATAATTATTGAAATTATTATAAATAATACGTCTTTTTTACTGAATTTTTTAAATAATTTTAGCATTTTTTCTCCTTTTAGTCTTCTGTTATTGATTTACAATTTATTTCTTTTATTCTTTTTACTATTCTTATGAATTCTAATGAATCTTTTTCTCCTAAAGTTTCTACCATTTTTCTTAAATATCTTTCAACTTTTTCACGATGCTTTTCAATTGTTGTTCTGCCATTTTTTGTGATTGATATTATTATTTTTCGTTTGTCTTCTTCTGATTTGCTACGTTTTATTAAGCCTTTCTTTTCTAAACTATTTAATGTGCTTGCTATTCTTGCGCTACTTACTTGTAAATGTTTTTCTAATTCATTTGATGAAATATTATTATTTACATTAAGTAAGTAAGCTAAGACGCCTACTTCACCTTTTGATAATTCTCCGATTATTTCTTGTATTTGGTGTTTGTTTTTTTTAGGTTTTATAAAAATCTCCATTATTTCTTTGACTATTTCTGAAGTTTCCATTTGCACTCCTTTTTTACTAATAGTGTTAGTAATTTATCACTTTTTTTATTTGTTGTCAATAATTTAGAACAAAAAAAAAACCAGTACAACATGTACTGATTTCACAGACTTTTGACAATCTATATAAACACTTGTGACTGGAAGTGTTTCGTTATTTAAAATTTATTTTTTCTATATATTTTATATGTTGTTACTCCTAATGTTGCGAATATACCTATTACAGATATATAACTTAGATATCTTACACCAGTTTGTGGCAATCTACCTTTTACTGTTGTATTATCCTTTGCAATATTCTCTTCCAACCATTTAAAATTTTCATCACCATATAAATGTAAGTTCCACCATTGATCTATATCTTTACTATTAATAGCTTCAGCTATTGTTATAGCTTCTTGATGTTTATATTCACCATTTTCATCCTCTGTACTTAAATAAATGTAATAGTATTCTTTGTCTTCCAATTTATTTGTACCATCAAATAAACTTGTTCTATCTGTAAACACCATCTTATTACGATTTTTTTCTTCAGTAATTACATCATTAAATATACCTGAATCTTTTTTAGCAAATTCTATTAGCTCATCTGTAGTTGATATTGGATTTTTTCTATATTTATTTAATATTTCTTTATTTGTAATCTTTCCAATTTTAATTTTCGCTTTTCTCGAATTTTGTCTAGTTGATACAAAATTAGTTACAATTTGATAACTATCTTTACTTATAAAAGAACTACTCAATGCTCTATAATCTTTAAAGTAATATGGATATTCACTCATTTTATATTGATTTATAACAATACTTTCTATATCATTGCTTGTTCCTTCTTTTAGAGTTACTATCGATATATATATATCTTGACCTTTTTCTAATAATTCAATTAATTTATCATCGTACCATTTATAGTCACCATTTTCTAATTTTATAGGTTGTATAGTTCCATTTAAATCCTTACTTGTTACTTGCTTTTTTTCCGAACTTACATATACTCTATATGGATTGTGTTTTAAATCTTTTAATCCTGATATTTTTATTTTCGGTGTTTCTATTTCATAAATATATTCCAGTTTTATATTAGAATTATTATTTATATTATTGCTTTCGTTTGTATTACTTAAATTTGATTCATTTGTATTATCTTTATTTAATTTGTTCGCGTCTACATCGAATATTCTGAAACTATATAACGTTTCTGAATTACCTGTTGCTTTTACCCATACTAAAACAGATTTTACTTCACTTGACACATTTTTTATTACTATATTTTGATTAGTTTGTGCAATACTTTTCCATGCTGCATCATCAAATTGTGGTAATGTTTTTATGATTTCAGAATCAAGTTCTTTGATTATTTTTTTATATTCGTCATCTATTTTATTTATTTCAGCTTGTGAATTTATTTGCTCTTCTTCTAACTTTTTTCTCTCTTCTTCTGTACTTGTTCCTTTTTCAACCTTTTCATTAAATTTATTTTTATCACTTTCAAATTTTTTGATAATATTTTCTTCTTTATCAGATAATTCTTTGAGTTTTCTATTATAATTATTACTTATATCATTTATTTTTATAACAACGTCTTTTGTTACAAATATATGTTGATATGATAAATTATAATTCTTAATTTTATCACTAGTTTTAACCGTAGCTGTAGCAGTTCCATTCCTATCATTAGTCATATTTCCATAAAATATTATATTTTCCCTATCAATTGGCATATTTAAGTCATACGCTTTTACTTTTGACAAAGCGCTTAGCATTTGCAATATTATTGTTATTATCATTATAATAAATATTACTTTTCTTTTCATACTTCCCCCTATAATTTTATTTTATTATGGATATATTGTACTATAATTTTTTACTCTTTAATAGTTTTCTTGTTTTCATTTTAGTTACTTTATTATTACATTTTTGTTAACTAAATAGAATAACAGCAATTCATCAAATAATGAATTGCTGTTATTTTATTTTGTTTTATACATTTTTATTATTTCTTTTAAACTTAGCTTTGTGCCATTATTTATTATTGCGTTTGTATATACCTTTATTGCAATATGTGCAATTAATATATTTGTCATTATTAATATTAGTACTGACATTATCATTTCCCTTGGTGTAGCTACGCCAAGCATTACTCTAAATGGTGCTGAGAATGGTGATGAAAATGGTACTATTGATGCTATTGAATTTAGGTTGCTTGTTGGGCTCATTATTGTAAAATATGCTAAGTAAAAGCTCATTACTGCAATCAATGATGCAGGTGTTGCTGCTGCTTTAACTTCTTCTGGATTACTTACAAATGATCCAGTTAGTGCATATAATAAAGCATATTCCATATATCCTAGTATAAAGTAAACTATTATTGTTATTCCAAGTGCTGGTGTTATTGTTGATAAATCAAGGAATGCTGATAACATATTTTTGTCTACAAATGTATTAATACTAAAAATTGATATAATGGCAATGATTAATAATTGTATTAATCCTGCTAATCCTATTCCAAATGTTTTTCCTAATACAATGTTTCTTGCCTTTGTATATGTTACAAGTGTCTCAACTATTTTAGATGTTTTTTCTGTTGTGATTGATGTTGATACCTGGTATGCAAATGTATATATTGCAGCAAAAAGCAATCCTGTTAATGCTAATATTACCGTGATATTTTTATTTGCATCTTTTTCTTGGCTTGATACTATCGTATATTCAAAGTTTGGTTCCAATGATTGAATTTGTTGCTGTGTTAAATTTAACTTTTTTAATTGATTTCGTGAATAAATTTCTTTCAATGCTTTTTGAATATCTACTGGTGAATTCATCATTAATGAAGTGTTTTCAACTACATATTCTATTTTAATTTTTCCTTCAGCTTTACTAATTATAATTCCTTTTTTTATGTCTTTGTTTTTTATTTTAGTTTTAACATCTGCTAATGATGTCTTTTCCTTTGCAATGATGAATTCATTATTTAATCCTAATTCATTCATTGTATTTAATTGATTTTCGAATATGTTATCATTATCTACAATCAATATTTTGTCTTTTTCATTGCTATCTGCTAGCTTTGGGATTATTTTTGTGAATGCTGATGCTAAAATAATCATTAAAATCATTATTATTGTTGATACTATAAATGCCTTTTTCTTTAATGCTTCTATTAGTGTAAACTTTGTTACTATTAATATATCTCTCATATTATTCACCCACCTTTTCTATAAATATGTCATTTAATGTAGGTTTTTGAATTTCAAATTTATTGACTACTATATTATTATCTATAAGCTCTTTTAAGAGTTTATGTGCTTGTTCTTCATTATTTATTTTAATTTTATAATTGTTGTTTGCAACTAATTCAATTTCCATATTATTTTCTTCTATGTATTTTGTTACATCTTGTTTTGTATTTAAACTCAAGCGGTTTGCAGGATATCCTTCTTTTATTTCTGATAGATTTCCCTGTAACACTGTTTTTCCTTTATTTAGAATTAAAATGTTTTCACAAAATTCTTCTATTGTTTGCATTTGATGTGCTGACATTATTACATATTTCCCGTCTTTTACCAATTCAACAATTATGTTTTTTAATAATTCTGAGTTTACTGGGTCTAATCCACTAAATGGTTCATCCAGTACTACTAATTCTGGATTATGTAATATTGCTATCATAAATTGAATCTTTTGTTGATTTCCTTTTGATAGTTTGTCTGCTGTCATATTCATGTATTGTTCTACTTTTAATTTTTTTGACCATTTATCAATTGATGCTATTATATCCTCTTTTTTCATGCCTTTTAATTCTCCGAAATACATCAATTGATTTTTAATCTTTATTTTTTGATATACGCCTCTTTCTTCTGGTAAATATCCAAAATTGACCGCTTCACGGCTTACTTTCTTATCATTCCATGTTATTTCACCACTATCATTATTGATAATTCCTAATAACATTCTTATTATTGTTGTTTTTCCTGCACCATTTGTTCCTAATAAACCATATACCCCTGGTGTATCCAATGTTAATGATACTTTATCAACTGCTTTATTTGTTCCAAAGCTTTTTGATACTTCTTTTAGTGTTAATCCCATTGTGGCTCCTTTCAGTTTTGTTTTTTCCTCATCCATTATATAACTCTATAATTATAAAATAAATATTTTTACAAAAAAATCAACCCAGTGGTCAACTGGATTGATTTTTGTTATTACTTATTTAGAGCTTTATTCATTTTTTCATTCATTTCTACGTCATCTTTGTAATTTACTACTTGCTCTTTTATAAATTCTTTTAATGTTTCTTTTTCTTTTGAATCTATATTTTTATTTTCAATAATATCAATTACTAAATTAATTATGTTTTTAGTATATGGTTGTTGATATAATTCATCTCCTGACATTTTACTTTGATTTTCGATCATTTTAGCTTTCGATTCTTTATACTCTTTTGAATGAAATTTTTCTATGATATTTTCAATTTTATTATATTGTTCATCACTTTCCTTTTTCAATCTTTCATGTTCTTTTGTTAAATAATCATCTTCTTGATTATTATTTTTTGAAGAATCATTATTGTTTATTAATTCTTTAGTTATTTTCTCTTTTTCTGCTTGTCTTTGAGCTTCAAATTCTTGTTTTGATAATACTTTTTCTGGCACTATTCTTTTATCTTTTATTCCTATAATTACAATTTGAATGCATATTAAAGCTAATGCAATTAAAATAATTAATATAGTCTTATTTTTCATAATAACCTCCTTTTAAATTTTTAAAAATACAATATATGGATTTTGACCTTTATTTCTATACTCTTGGCATATTTTAATTAAATTTTTATTTATTGTTGGGTTAGAACTATATGTTAATTTAAAATTCATTATACCATTGTATTTTCCATATCTTGTGATAAACATTGTATGTTCTGATACTCCTAAAAATCCTAAATTAGTTTGATTTCTTTCAACTTAAAATCATTAAATTTAAGCCTCAATACACTTGGAGATTCTATAATAAGCTCTTTTTTATTATAGAATAATTTATTATTCGTAAAATTACAATATTTTTTCAAGTAATATTTAATTGATGCTCCATGGCTTACTATTACAACTTTTTTCCCATTGTTATGTTTTATAATATTTTCAATAACTTCATTCATTCTTTGTTCAACTTCTTTAAAACTTTCTCCTCCAGTACATTTTAAAGAATTATCTAACATCTGCTCTATAGTATATGAATTCTTTTTTATTTCACCTAATTTTCTTAATTCTTCTCTATCTCCGTAGCAGCCTTTCGTTTAATCTTGAATCAATGTTAATTAAAAGATTGTTGTTTTTAGCTATGTATTTAGCTGTTCCAATTGCTCTTGAATAAGAGCTACTCCATAATTCTTTTATATCTAGTAATTCTGGATTATTACTTAACTCTTCTGCTTTCTTTTCACCATCGATTGATAAAATAATTTTTTCATTCTCTAATTGAGTATCTCCAAAATTATAAAAATCTCTATATTGTTCTGAATGTCTTAATAGATATATAATTGTTTCTTTCATTCTTAATTTTATCCCTTTCTCTATTTGCTTTAATAGGAAACACTTTTTTATCATAAGACTCTAATATTAATTTTATTATTAGACATTAAATAAAAGTACAAATCTTTATCTATATATTTCTAATCATCGCTCCATATCCACCAAATACGCATGGTGAGTCACATTTCCAACCTGGAAATGTACAGCGTGCACCTCTTGAATATGGTAGTAAATATTGGTAAAGTTCTGGTTTATCTTTTGTTGCTTCAAGATATTTATTCATTATATTTTTTGTTTCTTGCATAATTTCTAATTGTGAAAATCCACATAGACGTTCCATACATTTTAATACAAAATTTTCTATTGTTCCTCTTTCATTTACTTGTACCAACATTCCTTGTGGGAAAAACTCTTTTAATGATGATATATCTTTAAGCCATTCTTTCTCTAAGTTTGTTTCTGCAATTATTGGTGGTACGTAGTATTTTGGTTCATCTAATAATGTCATTTCATAAGATAGTGTTCTATGTCTTTGTGCTTGTGCTAATTGGGCAAAGCTTGCTAAATATGTGACTGAATAATTTTCTCCGAATTCTTCATTTCTATTTTTTCGTTTTGCAAATAATGAGAAATTACGATTTTTATTTCTTGAATCCAATCCTTCTATTTCTAAATCTGGCATGGCTGCTAAAAATTCTTTGAATGTTTCTTTTAATTTAATCGAAAATGCATTTTCTTCTGCATTTTTGATATAGTCTTTGGCCCAATTGATAATATAATTTAATTGTCCAAAGTTTACTGTGTATTCCATTACTGTTGCTGGTGTAAATACACTTATAAGGTATCTTGCATTTTCTTGAGCTAGTTTAAGCGCTCTTTTATCTTCAAATTTTGGATATTGAGTAAGTATTTGTTCTTTGAATATTTCAATCCATTTTTCATATAGTTCTTTTTCCTGTGGTGATGGCTCCATGTGTGTATATCTTGCTGACTTTTCTGATGTATTATATATTTTTTCATTGTTTAATATCATTGCAAGTATTTTTGGAATTCCTTCAAGGCATAAATTATATGTTGGATGACCAAATACACTGTGATGTCCTGACTTTATATTTCCATCTGCTCTTCTTTGTGTTTTCTCTGGTGCTTCTGCAAACAATGTTTCTACTGTGTCTGGTAAATAACAAATTCCTGCTGATTTTCCTGAAAAATCAACTGCTTCATCTTTTGGCATAACATATCCTACTTTTGTTGATGCAATTACCTTGATTTCCATAACTAATCTCCTTTTTATGCGTATTTTATTTCTGAAGTGAGTATAGCATAAGGTATCTTTCAATTCAATTTTAAAAATATTACTTTTATATATTTTTATAATGAATTTTTAAATATTGTTTTCAATTAATTTTTTAACTTTTTCTATGTATGAATTTATTTCTTTTCGTTTATAAACATATATATATGATGGATGTTCTATATAAAATATGTTTTTGATTTTTACTTTTTTAATTATGAAATTATATGCTTGCTTTCCTAGTACTAATATAACCTTTGGGTTTACTAATATGATTTCATGTATTAAATTTTCTAAGCACTCTTCCATTTCATTTGTTGTTGGATATCTTAATTTAGTTTTTTCATTTAATGGTAAACATTTGACTAAATTTGTTTTATAAAATGTGTGCTGATTTAATTCATGTTCAATCTGTTCTATTATTTTTCCAGTGTTTGTATCATTTGCTAATGGATGTGCTTCATTTATATTATTAACTTTTTTTGCTGACAATCCAACCCACATTATTTCTGATTCTTTTATTTCATCTAATAATGGGAGCTGATTTTTATATAGCCCACATTTTTTACATTTCTCTATTTTGTTCATTATTTATTCGTTTATTCTTATAATTCAATAAACTCCTCCTATTATTTTTTACAAGGAATATATCCTATTAAATCGTTGTAATAACCTTATTAATGACTATTTTTTAGTTCAAGTTAATTATATCAAATTTTATATAATCCATCAGTATTTATTAATAGATTTAACTTCTTATTTCTATATTTTATTAGTAAACATTAAATTTTGGTATACTTTATTATTCTATTTTGATATAATTATAAAAAGTTTAAAAGGAGTAATTATATGAAGAAGTTTTTTATTATATTAGCAAAGATATTTCTTATTATATTAGAAATAATTATTCATCTTCTTGCATTTTTTGGAGCTTATATAATTTTATCAATCTTTCATAGTTAAATAATTATTTGATTCTATGAAGGTGATCATATGAAGATTTTTCATACTTGGTCAAAATTTTTAATTGTTATATTTAAGCTCATTATCCATGCTTCAGCTATATTTATGATAATGTTAATAATATATTGTATAAAGACTAATCCTGATTGGAAGATTACTAATAATAAAACATATTATATAAATTATACTGTTAAATCAGATGTATATGATTTAAGAAATTTTTCAAATGAAATTACTTCTATTGTGAGAAAATATAAAAGTGATGCTAAATTAGTTAATATTTCTTATTGTTTAAGAGATAAATATACTGGTGTAATTTTTCTACATTTTTTTCAAAAAAACTATAAAAATCCTGATAAATCATATTGGATTACGGTTTCACTTGGTATGTCTGACAAAAAAATTTTTGCATTTGATTGTGATGAGTCCAGTGATTATGATGGTATAAAAAATCCGGTTATAATGATACAACTATTAAAGTAAATACTTTTAATATTTTACAATACGATTCTTCTATATCTCGATTTGTTCCTATTTATCCTATTAATTTTTATAAAAAGCCTTAAACCACTAGCTATTCTAGTGGTTTAAGGCTTAAGTTAATAAAATGAATAATCTTTGTACAATAAAGAACTAATTCTAAAAACGTCTTTATTATTTAAAGTAATTTTACTATTTTTAAGTACAATATTTTATCTATTTATATTTATGAAATAGCTCTCATTGCTTCATTATATTTTTCAAATATTTTATATAATCCATAATTCCTTTCTGCATATTCTATTGCATCCTTCCCTTCTCCATTGTATCTCTCCAATATTCTTTTTATATTAGATTCATCAGTATCATATTTATATGATTTATATGAACTATTTTTTTGCCAATCACAATATAATAAATTTAAAGTTCCCATTTTTATATTAAAATCTACATCTGAGTATAATTGATACCACATATTCTTTAAATTTTCCTCATTTTCATCTAATAAAATTTTTTCACTAATTAATCCATTTTTTACTGCATAATTATATGCTTTAATAGCTGTTCTAGCATATATTTGACAAATACCTGTGCTAGAATCATTTTTTGGGCCAAATCCTAAAGTATAATAACCAATAACTGCCTTATCACTAGCACGATCATCTGCTCCTTCTACTCCATGTTCCCATAAAATAATTGTTTGAATTAACGCTTTTCTAACTTCAAATAAATTACTATATTTAGTAATAATTTCATCATTTTTAATAAGATCATCATAAGCATCTTCTCTTTCTCTTACTGCTTTCGCTTTTTGCCACGGAGTCATAATTCCTTTAAGGTAAGGTACTAATTCGGCTCTCATTTGACATTTTAGTTCTTCTCTTATTCTGACATCATTTTTTGATTTATTTTCTTCTTTGTAATTAAATAACGCATTCCATGTATCTCTTCCTACAATTCCATCGACATCTAAGTGATTTGTTTCTTGGAAATTTTTAATTGCCTCTTCAGTATTCTCTCCAAATATACCGTCTATTGGTCCAATACTATATCCTAAATTTGATAATCTTGTTTGAATTATTGATACATTACCATCACTCATTCCTTTAGCAATATAATATCTTGGCCATTCAGAGTTTTCCTTTTGATTCTGAAGAGGAAACAATGTATTCCATGTATTTTCTCCAACATCTCCATCTATTTCTAAACCATTATCTCCTTGAAATTTCTTTATCATTTCTCTACATCCAGAACCATATTGTCCATCTGCTCCTCCAGGAACATTATATCCCAATCTTATCAATCTTTTTTGTATTCTTATAACATTTTCTCCTCTTGATCCCATAGTAATAATTTTACCGGGATAAGGTAGCTCTATTCCTAATGTTGGAAATAATGTATCCCATGTTCTTTTTCCAACAACTCCGTCTATTTCTAAGCCATTATCTCCTTGAAATTTCTTTACAGTTTCTCTGCAACCAGATCCATATTGTCCGTCTGCTCCTCCCGGAACATTATACCCTCTTCTTATTAATTCTCTTTGAATTTTTAAAACATTATCTCCTCTTGCCCCCATACCAATTATATTTCCTGGATAACTTGAAGAAATAACTATAGTTGGGTCTTCTAACTTTTCCCAAGTTAATGGTCCAATTATTCCATCTGCAGAAAGGTTACTATCTATTTGAAATTGCCTTACTGCTTTTTCAGTTTGAAATCCAAATATTCCATCTGCTCCTGTTCTTCCCAAAAAATAGCCTTTATTAATTAATTTATTTTGAATATATTTTACAGTTTCCCCAGTCTTGCCTTTATATACTAAAGGTTTATTCGTATATGATTCTGATGGATTATTTTCAATAATTTCTTCGCCTGTATAATCTGGAACTGCATAACCATATATTCTAGCATCATTAATATGATATTTATATATATTTACTTGATCATCATGATTACCTTCTAATGTATAAATATATTCTCCATTAACATTATTTACAATACCTACATGATCAATTCCATCACCTTTTTCAGGATTCCAATCAAAAAATATAATATCTCCTTTTTGAGGAATATATCCTCTATTTCTTGTTTGTCCTTTACTTTTAAACCAATTCCAACCAATAGAACAAGAAGCAAATTTTTTGACTACATTTGGTAGTACTCCAGCTTTATTCATACAATAACTTACAAACATCGCACACCATGGTTGATTTGGGATACCATACCAATCTCCAAAAATATTGTCATTATTGCGTCCTTCTCTATAACCCAAATAGCAATTACCTATTAATACTATTCTTTCTCTAGTTCCTTCAACACTCATTTTTTATACCTTCTTTCTTATTAATCTTTTTGTGATATTTTTTTGATATCTGCAATACCACCAGCAGACATACTTGCAAATACACAAGTTACAATTGTTTCTAATAAATTCATATTTTCGACTTTAAAAATGGTACAAATAACTATAGAAATAATGGCAATAAGTAAATTTTGTAATGGAATATACTTATTTTTTATTGACAAGCATTTAGTTATTTGACCTAAAACAATTGAAATTGTTGCAATTACAATTGAAATTGTTATATTCAAATATTTCACCTCCCTATAAAAATACTTGAAAATAAAATTATTTATTTTTCTATATAATAAAGACAATTAATTAGAAGATTTTGTAACAATTTCATAAATTTTTAAACCTTTTTAAAGATTTTATTAAATCATATCTTAGATTAGATACACAGTCTTCATCTATAATTCCATTTATTTTGCTATATTTTTTAATTATCCCATCGTATTCTAGTAAAATTTTATTAATAGCTTCTGCCTTTCCTTTGATTGCATTTTTTAAACTTTTGCTAAATTCTATATTATTCATACTATTTCACTCCCTTTAGATTATTTTTTATTTTCTTTATTATTCTTGATCTCATATTTCTAATATTTGATTCGCTTTTTTTCATAATTAAAGCTATTTGATCATAATCATAATCTTTAATATATTTGTAATATAAAATTTGTTTTTGAAAATTTGATAAATTTTTAATAATGTTATGTAATTCTGTGTTAGAAATATAATTCTCTAATTGATCATATTGATAATCTTTTTCAAAATCATCAAAAAAAGATATGTACTTATTGTGGGAAAAAGACATATCTTCTATTATTTGATTATAATATTCTACTTCTGTTTCTTCTAATTTTCTTTTTTTCTTTTTAAAGTTAATACTACTATTTTTTATAACTTTATTAATATAATTTGTAAAACTTGCTTTAGTAAAATAATTATCGTTTGTATTATTTTTCATAATAACCTCCTAATAAAAATTTTAAATATATCAAATTACAAAATATTAAATATTTTTCACCTCCTTTAATAAAAAATTCATCAAAAAAAAGGCCTGATAACTCAAGCCTTTAATCATTTCTTTTGTAAAATTGAGACACTTTTTCTGATAAAGATTACATAAATAAAATCGTATTTTTGATTGTTTCTGTCGATTTTATTGTTGTTTAATTTAGAGACTAAATCTCCTTTACGCTTTACTCTATCTATTATTTTTATTATATTAATATCAATTTTAATATTTTCTATTTTTTTCTCCTTTTTACATTCCTATTAAATAGATTGTTAAATAATCTTAATCATATAATTTCATTTAATAAATTCATATTTACTATTAATTTTATTTAAATTTTAGATATATCAACTTATTCTAAGAACGATTCACAATGCGATTTTAAATATATGTAGCTTTTTTACAAAAAAATATCTTTTTTGTATCTTTTCGGTTACATTTTATCACTTTTATATAATTATGTAAATACTTTTTAAGTTTTTTCTTTATTTTTATTAATATTTATTATTTATTAGTAAACATTAAATTTTGATATA